>Ga0255340_1000129_pt1 | contig 128233 bp, 87 predicted proteins | sample wastewater_treat_7_FD_192417 | JGI IMG/M metagenome (GOLD analysis project Ga0255340, IMG submission 192417) | Wastewater microbial communities from Lulu Island WWTP, Vancouver, Canada - plant10 | ecosystem: Engineered > WWTP > Wastewater > Unclassified | place: Canada: Vancouver, British...
CTTTTGGACGAGGACACAAAGTAAAGAGAATTTATCCATTTCAGGCGGGGGGACATTTTTGTCCCTTCGCTTGAAAAAAATTAATTCATGCCCTCAAAAAGTTGCATTTATTAGTTGAATCTAAATCTTATTTTTGTAGTTATGTCTGAGAAAATCACCTTATTATACGTTGACGACGAGCCGGTTAACTTAATGCTTTTCGAAATTAATTTTAAAAACACTTATAGTGTTCTAAAGGCAGCGTCCGGATTAGAGGGGTTGCAGATACTTAAGGAACACCCCGAAATATCCGTTGTTATAAGCGATATGAAAATGCCGGGAATGAATGGCATTGAGTTTATTCGAAAAGCCCATGCCGATTATCCTCAAATAGTTTTTTTCATCCTGACTGGCTATGATATAACCCGTGAAATTGCCGATGCTTTAAATGAAAGGCTTATTCATAAGTACTTTAGTAAACCTTTCAATATTAGAGAAATTGAAAAGGCCATTGCGGAAGCCCTTAGCGTTTAAACTTTCGGTCTCTCCTTCCAATTGCAATGTAAATATAGCATTGCAATATTGAGGCAAATTGATTTTACCCATTTCTGAGTAACTTTTTTAGCTTTTTTCCAAAAATTCGTTTCATAATCATTTAATATTAGGTTAATAATAAAATCAGTTGATGTAAAATGCGTTAATGAATTGTGTCCATAAATTATTATATCTTATAAACTATATATTCAAAAAAATTACACGTCCAAATACCCCCTCAATGCTTTAACGTACTCCTCAAACGCCATTAGTCCTTTTTTGGTAATGATTATCGCTGTATGAGGGTAGTTGTTGCGGAATGACTTGTTAATGGAGATATAACCTGCTTCTTCCAACTTCTTGAACTGTACGCTGATGTTTCCCGAAGTGGCGTTGGTCTTCTCCTTCACGGTATTGAAATCCAGCTCGCCCTCTTTGATTAGTAGCGAAACAATGGCCAGTCGAAGCGGCGAGTGGAGTATGGGGTCCAGTTCATTGTACATTCTGCTTACGGTATTTTGCCCTTAGCATGTAGCCGGGGATAATAATGGCAAAAATAATGGCAAATATGAGTATCAAATTCCAAAACTTAGGTTCAAGCACTATGGTGGTAAAGGCCAACGCATTGCATAGTAGCCCGCCTAACGTAAGCCATTGAAACCTAATAAGCATTCCCGAAATGGATGCTGCCAGCCCCAAAATAGTAAGAATAAAGAACATAAGCAGTTGCCCCGCTGTGATGGGGAAAACAAAGGAGAAAATGAATATGTTTACAGCAGCTACATTCCATACGAAAGCCAGCACCCTTCCCATAAGTGGCATGGGTTTTCGCTCTTTTTTTCTACCAAAGTAGAACATAGTATAGACCCAGCCTACTAACATGACAAACCAGATGTAGTAATGTTTCTCAACTTCTAAATAGATAAGTAAACTTTGGGCGGCTGCGCAGAATATGGTTAGCCAGCCCCAGAATAGGTATATAAACCCGTTCTCGTTTAGTCTTACCTTTTCGTCATCAATTATCCTATTGATAATCTGAAAACTTTCTTCAATACTATTAATTTTCTCGTCCATTGGTTTCAAATATTTTTTACAAATATAAATTAGTTTACAATATAAACCAAATTTTTTTAAGTAATTCTTCAATTTTTTTTCAACTTCAAATTAAATTCTCTGGAAAGGATGTTTTAAATCAATGATTTTTTGCTGATTACAAGAATGAAACCACTTCATTCAGGGGTTTCCTATCCCGTGCCGAAAGGGCTCTCTCTTTCATCCTTTCGGGCAAACCTTCCAGGCTACCGGCCTTGCCAATGGCAACGATTGCCCCAATAATCTGCGATTGGGGGATATTCAGTTTTGCCCTGATGGCATCGTAGTCAAATCCGCTCATGGGGTGGCTCACAAGGCCCGAGGCCTGCGTTTGTGCCATCAGGTTGGCGGTGGCCATACCCAAATCGTGAAGTGAGTGGTAATTATCGGCTCCGGTACGGTTTACTTTGCTTTCGGCTGCGGTAATTATCAGCGCCGAGGCGTTCTTTGCCCAAAGCTGGTTTGATTGTGTCATGGTGGATACTACCAGGTTGAACATTTCCATATTATCACGTGTGGCAACGTAGAAGCGCCAGGGTTGTTCGTTGAAAGCCGATGGAGCCAATGTGGCTGCCGTTAATATCTCTTCAATCTGCTTTTTGTCAATGGCCTCAGGGGCAAACGACATTGTACTCCGGCGGTTATTAATGGCATCAATAATCATAGTATTTCAATTTAAGTTTGCAGATAAACAAAAATAGTTAGCATAAGTTTAAAGCGTTAAAAATTCCATACAATTAATCGTTATATATCAATAGTAATCTATTACTCCGGGAAAATGATGTTCAGTTCTGTATAATGAAGAAGTTTGCCTTTTCCGATACGATTTTTAAAAAGTTATTAATCCCCAATTGATTTCACATTTTTTTAATACTATTGTATTTCAAAATCTAAACTATTAAGTCATGAGACCAATTGCCCTAAAATTTTTAGCTGCGCTAATTATTGTCATTCGTTTCTGTACGTCTTCACTGGCCTGGGTAGAGCACCCATTGCTGGCCTATCCTGTGCTGTCAACCATTGCAGAGTTGCAAGGAAAAGATCCAATAGTGGTTAAGAGTTTAGCTACTTTCCTTCTGGAGCAGGAGAAAGAGTTGGAAAAACTGCTCAACGATTACGAGATGTGGGCAAGGAAAAACCTTACCTACTACGCACCAACGCCCGATGAGCTGCTATTCAGGGCAACCGGCAATCCCGATGATGTAGTCGATCGCTTTTTAAAAGCCATCAGAATGAATCCCAACATGAAGATGAGGCTGTACCTTCATCTGATGCCAAATGAGGAGGTGGGTGAAATGGAGATTATTCCAGTTCAGGAACTTACCGTTTTGTCCGACGTTTCGGATATGATGCATACACGCTACGTCAGGCTCAATGAGGGTGACTTGGTGTCACCGTTCTGTGTGCTTTGTACAGCCAACGATGAGCCCGATTACGGATTTGATCTGGGCCTTTTCGAGGATAACAACACACCCTTCGGCGCGAAGTATGGCTTTGGAGTTCAGCCTTTTGGCGATCCCAATCTGGAGTATGGCAGTCAGGCACCATTCCACATGGGCTTTTACCACGAGCCTCGGATTGTATTCTTTTTTGGCCCTTTCCTGAAGAAAACCATGCCTGAGTTTAGGATTTCGCTTTGCAAAGCCTTAGCGGAGTTTGCCTTCGCCTCGGGCAATGACTACTGGGGCTACCGCTTCATGGGTTGGGGTATGCATTACTTAGGCGACCTGTCCATGCCCTACCATGCTGCGCCACTTCCGGGGGTGAGTGCCTTGAAAATGATTTGGACCAACATAAAAGCCATTTTGGGGTTCCCCAAAAGCAAGGATAATGCCGTTCAGCTGGTATCCAACAGGCACTCGGTGCTGGAGCAATTCCAGTGGCAGCAACTAAGGGATGCCTATGCCAATGGCTACGAAAGCCATCCCATGATTATGGCACTGAAAAACCCTGTTGAGCTCGTGGAATACACCGATGACTTTGCCGTTAAGGTTGTGGCAAAGGAATCGGTGGGCAGGGCAAAAAAGGTGGATAAGTGCCTTAAAGAGTGGATGCCGCACAAGCTGGTCTCCGTTCCCGAATTTGAAACGCCCGGATCGCCCGAATTGCTTAGGGTTGTTGAATTGGCAAGGCAGGAGAATGGCGAAGAGGCAGTTGAGGGCATGACCCTTATGCTGGCCGACATATTCCGTTCGTACAGCATGCACATGAAAAGCTTTTTCAGGGCTATAATGAACAAAGAGAATAGCATTGCATAAGCGATGCCATAGCTGCCAATGGTTTAAAAAATACTGATTTTGTTTATACCGTCTGCGGATCGAAATCGGGATTGAAGGCACTGTTTGCCACAATTTCGCCCGTTTCGGAGTTGATGTAACCCTTGATAAACTGGGGTGGGAGCAGGTACACATTCTCTTGATCTTCATCTAACTCATCGAGCTTGGTACTGATTAGCTGCTCAATGGTGAACATATTCTTCGACTGGGAGACCTGTTCGAGATACTTGTTGTACACGCTTTTGGCAATACCAATAAGGATGACATATTTCCCGTAAAGTTTGCGTACACTGTGCTTATATTGCAAATCCGATTTGTCGTTGGTAATGGACTCAGCCGTTTTGTAAAAACTATCGGAGAACCGAAATCCTTCGGCAAGAATTTTTTTAGCCACATATTCCTCTTTGGTATAGTGCATAAACAGTACCTGAGTGTTTGTATCTTCAACTAAATATTGAAGCACATCATCGTCAAAGAGTTTACTTGGGGGTGGCTTTGTATCCTGTTCCTTCAACAACCGCCTGATAAGCATGGCAACTTTTTCCTCGTCCAATCCTGGGCCGAGATGGATTTGGTTGCTCATTAACCTTTCAATCTTCGCATTCTTTCTATGAAGTTGAAAGTGTAAAAAGATGGTGTATGCAAAAAGGATAAGTATTGCGAAAAATTCTACGTTCATTATCCTACGAATTTCAATTTGATCAAATCATCCGGTTGCATATTGGCATTGCAAGTTAGTAAAAAAACACAATTAATTTTTAATCCCTCCCACATATAGATATAAAAGGGCACAACCTACAGTTATCCCGATTAGAGGTCTGTTGGAATGCGATATTTTTATCAAAAATTTCGGCAATAAGCTGTTCAAGTCTTTGCTGGAACTCGTAGCGGAAATCCGAAAAGTCATCAATGGGCTCGTATGTTTTCCCTGCCTTGTAATTCACTTTCATTTCATCCTCTGTTTTCAACATTTTCACAAACCAGAGGGCCGGAGTCACTTTGCTTGCTTCATGGTTGTGCTGAACGGCAAGGCAGTAACAGAATACCTGAAAAACTTCCTTGGTATTTTGGATATGCCTGGCATCGAATAAGTTGTCAATTAACGAAAACCTCCCCATATTACTGCCTTTCCTTCCGGTTTTATAATCTACAACCCAAAAGGCATCGTCTTTCTTCTCAAGCCTGTCTATAAATCCACCCACCAATACGTCTCTTTGCATTCCGTTTACCGATGCCGTCATGGGAAAATACATATCTTTTTCCTGGCTCATCAGGAAAAAGGGTGCACGAGCTTTATCAACCTTAAGCATTTTGAATATGGTGTAACGCAAGGCGTTGCGAGCAATGATGTTGCGACCCGAGAGTTCTTCTTCTGCATCCTCCTTCTCCTGTTTAAGAAAAACGTTGTAGAATACTTTCTCAAGTATATCATCTACCTTTTTTTCATCTTTTATCAGCTGCTCAACCATATCGCCGGTAACCGTACTGTTGGCATAATCCTTATAAAGATTCTCCATGGTGCCGTGGATAATTTTACCAAACTCCAGAGAACCAATCTCTTCTTCCAACTCCTCCTCCTCTTTGATGCCAATGCAATACCTGAAGTAAAATCGTAGGGGGCAACTAATGTATGAGGTTAACCCGCTGGGTGATAGCATTATGGATTTGCCATTTCGGGTTAGGTTCTCTATTAGGGTATCCAGCACTTCGGCATTCTTTGTAATGCTGATGGGTGGGGGAGGTGTGATGTTAATGTCGAAACCCACATGGATAGTGTTGATCTTTCCGTAAACCTGCTCCATTTGTAGTTGAAGACCAAAACGGCTTACTTCACCCGTGGAGAGCCCTTCGGTGCGATTACTGTACACCAGATAGATCCGCTTTGCCCTATTCAGCAGGCGGTAGAAGTAGTAAGCATACAAAGCATTTTGATGCTTATGTCCGGGCAGTTCGAATGCACTCCTTAACGATGGGGTAATAAACGAGACAGGATGCCTTCGTCCGGGCAGAATATCGTCGTTGAAGGAAAGGATAATGACGTTTTCGAAATCCAATGCGCGGGTTTCGAGGAAACCCATGATTTGTAGTCCGGCCAAAGGCTCACCGTAGAATGAGACTCGTTCCTGATGGAACGATTTTCGAAGCAGGGGCAAGAAAACTTTATTAGAAATCTCAAAATTGAGCGTTGAAATCACACCATGCAGCCTGTTGAGGCTTTTAAACAGGGCATACAGAAATTCGAGGGTAATTCTGTGCTGCGAGCCCTCGTCGTTCTCGCTCTTGGCAGCAACTTGTTGTGCAATCTCTTTGCAAATTGTGATGAGGTAGGTGGTAATAGGTTGCCCTGGCTGAAGTTTTGTAAAAATAGCACTGAGCAAAGGGGATACAGCCAGCATATTGGCTGTGGGGTATATCCTATTCTTTTGTTTTATTTTGACGATTAGTTCGGATGCCAACTCCGGTTCACAAATCCGTATGTATGGGTTATTCAGGACGGAAATCACATCCTTATGGTAAAACTTAATACTGTTGTTACCCGAATCACGTGCATTGGTCTGTAATTTAACCAAATGCTCGGCCAGGCTGAAAGCCGGAGTCTCTTTCAGCGGATATCCCAAAGTAATGTTAATCTGCTGGATGGAATCAGGAATGGCCTGAATGGTTGGTATAAGTAAATTTTCATTGGGCAATACGATTGCTGTACTCTCGTTAAGCCGGGCACCGCTATTACTAAGCTGGTCAAGGATTTTCGGTACCAACTTGCCTTGGGCCACGGTAGAGGGAGCGGCAATCAGATTAATCTCTTTTTGTTGAACTGCACTGTTCTCAATGACTTCGCGTGGCAATGCGTTCTCAAAAAGGCTTATGTTTTCACGGATATATTCTCCTGCCTCATGGTCAGGATTGTTAACGAAGAATGGTGCATAATCCCAGTAAAACAGAGCCTTTCCCTCTCGTTTGAAATATCTGAACAGCTCTTTTTCGCAACGGTTCAATGCGTTAAATCCGATAAAAACTATGGTATTGTCAGCCATGACGAATAATTCGCCATGCAGTATTTTTTCGGCAGCCATTCGGTAAGCCATCCCCTCGTAGCAAATGCCCTGTTGCTGAAGTTCAGATTTGAATTTGCTGTATATAATGCCCAATTTATCCCAAATACTGAGGTAGTTGGCCTTAATATCCGAAGGTTGGCTATCATCCATAACAATTCCAAGGTATTCGCTCAAAGCCTCCGATTGTTCGGGGCTAAGACCACCAAAACGCTCCTCAATATCTTTGATATCCTTAATGTTGGAAAAAAGGCTTTGAGCATCAACCATATACTTGTCAATCTGGTCGAAATCGGCCAGCATAACCTCACCCCAGAAGTAGAAATTGTCGAAACTTTCGTCGTTATTCTTTACCTCCCGGTAAACAAGGAATAGCTTTGTTACAAGGTTTATGGGATCATCGTATTGAAAACCCGATATACCCTGCATCATTTCCGAGATGGTGGTTACCCTTGGCGACCAAATGGGTTTTGTTAAATAGGCTGACAGATGGCGATGGAAGAAAAGCCTTGCCCTTTGGTTGGGGAAGACAAGGGTAAGGTCTGAAATAGCGTCTCCAAAACGTTTAACGAGGTCTTCTGCTACCAGTTTAAGGAATTTGGTCATGTTTGATACTACTTAAATGTAGAGTTGGCAGCACCCACTGCATCAATACTGGTTTTTTACTCCTCAAATCTTAGGAATTGAGTAAGTAAAGATATGAAAAGCCAATGTAAAAAGTTAATTGGAATAAAATTTTAGGTTAGGCTGCCTTTTACCTCTTGGCATTTTAAAGGCCATATCTTGTAGTCGGGGTGTGATTATTGGATGTTCCACTTTCGACCCTGCCATGTGTCCTTTGCCTCAAGCAGTTTCTCGAATCTGACCAACACCTGATCGGCACGCAGACTGCCCCATACCGGGGCAATAAGGTTTGCCGGTGGGGTTTCGCTGGTAAATCGCTCAATGACAATCCTTGGATTGAGTCTTTCCACAATTTTCAGAAGCAGTTCCAAATACTCATCAATGCTGAAAAGTCGGAATAAGCCGGGATTGGATGCATATTCTACGGACATGGCCGTGTTCCTTATAATTTGCAACTGATGAAATTTAATTGAGGTCAGCGGCAGGGTGTTGATAGTGTGGGTTTGCTCAATTATTTGGTCTTCGCTTTCCCCCGGTAACCCAATGATGAAATGCGCCCCGACGTTGATACCCCTCTTGGCGGTTTGTTCAATGGCCCAAACCGATTGCTCAAAGGTATGCCCACGATTTACCGAGGCTAATGTTTTGTTTGATGTGCTTTCCACGCCGTACTCCACCAGCACGTAGTGCGATTTTGCCAGCGATGCAAGGTAGTCAAGTTTAACCTCGTCAATACAATCGGGGCGGGTACCTATGACGATGCCAATTACGTTAGGATACGAGAGAGCTTGCTCGTATAGCTCTTTTAGCCTATTCAGCGGAGCGTAAGTATTGGAGTATGCCTGAAAGTAGGCCATGAATTTTTTTGCCCTGCGATAACGGAACGCATGGAATTCAATACCCTCCGACAGCTGTTGACTAATGGGCTTGCCGGGATTGCAGTAGCTTGGATTGAACGATTCATTGTTGCAGAATGTACATCCACCTATGCCAACCGTACCATCACGGTTTGGGCACGTAAACCCCGCATCAATGGTTAATTTCTGAACCCTGCCACCGAAATATTTTTTCATGTAGCATGCATAGCTGTGGAATCGTCTGTTATCGCCCCAGGGATACATATTGTATGGATTCAGGTGTATGCTTGGTAACTTACCCTTGGTTTAAGATAAAACTATTGTACATTTTCCGACTCAATGACCGCATCGTAAAGGACATCCTGAATTTTTGTTCTCACATCCAGCGTATTAAGCTTTTTATTATCGGCATCGGGGAAAATGCGGTTCGATATAAAAACGTAAATCAAATCGTAAGCCGGATCAACCCAAATCAGCGCTCCGGTAAAACCGGAATGTCCATAGCTCAACGATGTTGCGCTCTTGCTTGCGGGATTAACCTTTTTGGGATCCGGCTCGGGTTTATCGAATCCAAGCCCTCTTCTTACCCCATTCTTGCAATTCACGCAGCTGGTGAACAGTTCAATGGTGGATGCAGGCAAAAATCTTTCCCCGCCGTACTCACCCTTGTTTAAAAACATTTGCAGCAGTTTGGCAAGGTCGTTGGCTGTGGAGAATAGCCCTGCATGGCCTGCCACGCCCCCCATCAGCGCAGCTGCAGGGTCGTGAACATGCCCCCATAGCAGTTGCTTACGGAAATAGACATCGTTCTCCGTTGGCACTATAGACTCCTCGTTGAAACGTGTTAAAGGGTTGTAAAGGGTTCGGCTCATCCCCAGCTTATGGTAAAACGAGTCGAATAGGTGCTCCTCCTGATCTTTGCAGGTAATATTGCCAATTACCCTGTGTAAAAGGATAAAGCCCAGGTCGCTGTAAACGTAGGTGCCCTGTTTTTCAATGGGCGATTGCAAAATCCAGTGGATTACCGAATCCTTTATCCCATCAGTGGAGTAAAGCCCCCTTGCCACTTCGTGCGGAAATTGGTACGATTGTGTGTGGTTGAGATATTTCCTGTTGGTGTAAACATGTTTATTCAGAAAACTATTGGGGCTAAGCTGGAATGGATAACTGTTGCTCAACTTGCCATTTCGTAGTTTTTGATCGGGGAAAAGATTTTCCAAAGTGCGAAGGTAGAACGGTATCCATGGGGTTAAACCGGCCTGATGGAGGAGAATGTCCTTTATTGTCAGATTGTTAAATTTTGAAGTATCAGGTAGCGTAAGATATTCGCCAAGAGTGCTTTCCAGAGGCAAACTGTCTTTGGAGTACAAATCCATGGTGAGAAGCAGGGTAGAGGCTATCTTGGTTATCGAAGCCACATCGTACTCGGAGAAATGGGTAACAGGTGTACTATTTGGGGAATATGTATGGTTTCCAAAGCATTTATTGTAAAAAACCACCCCTTTTTTTGCAGCCAGTATCTGCATTCCCGGGGCTGCTTGCTGCGCAATGGCATCAAGGGCAATGGAATCGATTCTGTTGAGAGTATAACTTGGTATATCCAACTCTTCGGGGATGGAATAGGCCAGCCTGAACTGCCTGCCGGCATCCTTGCCGCTACCCAAAGGAAAACGTGAGTCAACCGTCACGGGCAATCGCCCGCCCACCTCTGTGCCGCCAAAGATAAGCTGCGCGGTAAGGCTTTGGGTGATGGGCGAATTGTCGTACGACACGATCAACCCTTTTATTGCATCAACCTTGGGCAATTTACCCAAAGCGTATGGAATACCAAAAAGTGCTAAAATCGTTGGCTTTACTTGTGATATTTCATCAACCAGAGAGGCCAGTTGAGGGGTTATGCCAAAATTTCGATCGGGTCTGGTTTTGATTGAGTGAAATCCAATAATAATCAGATTGTACGGTTCGAGTTGCCTTTTTAAATTTTTAATATCCTCATCAGCTGCGCTTTCATCGAGACTGAAGGTTGCCATGGGGGCATAGAGTTCCATTTGTTCCCTGAATGCCTTACCCTTATCCTTTCCTATTTCGATATAGGCAATATTTTGAGTATCAAGGCCCTGTATGGGAATAAATTCCTCCAAATTTTTCAGAACGGTGATGGCTTGTTTGGTTATATCACGTATGATTAGTTCAGACGAGGGCTGATTGAGGTCCTCAACCAAATTGCTTATCTCAATGGGTTTGTAGTTTTCCAATCCGGCACTGTATTTAGCCTCAATTACCTTTCTGCATCGTCTTTCGATCTCCCCAATGGGAAACCTGCCCTTTTTCACTTCCCTTTCAATTTTATTGATAGACGCCTTTACATCCGACGGGAAAAGCAGAATATCGTTTCCCGCTTTAAGGGCCATGTAGTTTAAATCCGTAGGTTTATAAAAACTGCTTACACCCTTCATGTTCAATGCATCGGTGAAGATTAGCCCGTTGAATCCCAACTTCTCAACGAGCAGTGAAGTGACCACTTTGGGCGAGAGGCTGGCGGCCAGCTTTGCCTTTGGCTCCAGAGAAGGAATTTCCAGATGAGCCACCATTACTCCGGCAATACCACTCTCAATCAACTTTGTAAACGGATAAAGCTCGAGTGTGTCAATGCGTTCCGGAGAGTGATTTAGCTTAGGAAGTTTAAAATGTGAATCGGTGTCGGTATCGCCGTGACCCGGGAAATGCTTTGCACAGGCAATTATTCCATTGTCTTGCAATCCAAGCATATATGCCAATCCCTTTTGGGAAACCATTTCCTTTTCCTCGCCAAATGACCTAAAGCCAATTACCGGATTATTGGGGTTACTGTTGATATCCACGTCAGGAGAAAAGCTGATGTGAACTCCCATCCGTTTTAGCTGGTGAGCAATGTCGGCGGCCATGTGATATATCAGGCGATTATCGTCCAATGCCCCTAACATTATTTGCCGTGGGTATGAAATAGTGCTGTCAAGCCTCATTCCCAGACCCCATTCAGCATCCATTGATATGAGCAGTGGTGTTTTGGCAAGGCTTTGGTAAAGATTGGTGAGCTGCGCCTGCCTTACCGGCCCCCCCTGAAAAAAGCATAACCCGCCAATTTTTTCCCTGGCAACCAAATCGGCAATTTCGTCCACATGTACCTGATCTTTGTTCGAGTATGCTGCCACCATGAATAGCTGCGCTATTTTTTCCCTGAGCGAAAGGCTGTTCATCACAGAGTCAACCCATTGGGTTGATTGTGGGGTCGAGGGATTAGGCATAGTTGCAGATGCATTTGCACCAATCAGCAGCGAGAGTGCTATTACAAAGATTGTTACAGAATTTCTAAAAAAAGGCGAAGTAGTCATTTACAGAGGAAAGTTAAGCCTGCGTTTTTCTTTTAATGTTTTTTTACAAAAATCAAGCAAATATAGCACTTGGCAATTGTCTTTCATACCATATTTTTCTATTTTGGGCGAACAGTTGGATATTGATGATGAATGATTGGCTTTGTGATGTAAAAGTCATTCAGTCGTTTACTTTTAAAAAATAGAAATCAACGTTGGAACAATTTGCTTTACAGTAGGGTAGTGATTAAACCATTGCCATATGGATAAATCAAAAATTTTAAAATTTTAAAAAAACAAGTTATGAGTCATTTTAGAACTATCCTGAATTTTTGTTTGGTAATGCTGTTTACCGGACAAATCAGTGCACAGGAAGCACGCTTACTGCGTTTCCCGGCCATTCACGATCAGCAGGTGGTCTTTACCTATGCCGGCGATCTTTATACCGTTCCCCTTTCGGGCGGCATGGCACGTAAGCTCACATCCCATGTGGGTTTCGAAATGTTTGCCCGCTTCTCCCCCGATGGCAAGACCATTGCCTTCACGGGGCAGTACGATGGCAACACCGAGGTATTTACCATTCCTTCACAGGGAGGCGTGCCCCAAAGGCTAACCCACACGGCCACTTTGTCCAGGGACGACCTGTCGGACAGGATGGGCCCCAACAACATTGTAATGACCTGGACTCCCGATGGGAAGAATGTTGTGTACCGTTCGCGCAAGCAAACGTTCAACGATTTCGTTGGTCATCTGTTCTCAGTTCCTGCAGAGGGAGGTTTGTCCCAGGAATTGCCACTCTCCACAGGAGGTTTTTGCTCCTACTCCCCCGACGGAAAGAAATTGGCATTCAATAGGGTATTCCGCGAGTTCAGAACCTGGAAATACTACCATGGTGGCATGGCCGATGATATCTGGATATTCAATTTCGACACCAAGGAGGTGAAGAACATTACCAATAACATTGCCCAGGATATATTACCCATGTGGATTGGCAATGAGATTTTTTTCCTCTCCGACCGCGATCGCACCATGAATCTCTTCTCCTACAATCTCGAAACAGAGAAGGTTGAAAAGGTTACCCATTTCGACGATTTTGATATCAAATTCCCGTCGCATGGCGGAAACTCCATTGTTTTTGAAAAGGGCGGGTATCTTTTCCATTTCGATGCTTCGACCCGCGAGGTGAAGCAGATACCTGTGACCATTGCTACGGACAATCAGTACTCCCGTTCAGAGTATAAGGACGCATCGAAAAGGATATTCAGCTCCGGTTTAGCCCCCGATGGTTCAAGGGTGGTGTTTTCAGCCAGAGGCGATATCTTCACTGTTCCCGCCGAAAGCGGCATCACGCGCAACCTAACCCGCAGTTCCGGCGCGCACGACAGAAACGCCACCTGGTCGCCCGATGGTAAGCATATTGCTTATGTCTCCGATGCTTCGGGCGAGTACGAAATATATATTCAGCCTCAGGATGGAAGCGGTGCCCCCATTCAGCTAACACAAAATGGCAAAACCTACATTTTTGGCATTTCATGGTCGCCCGACAGCAAGAAGATAGCCTGGAGCAGTAGGGATGGGAAACTTCAATACATTGATGTACAGAGCAAAAAGGTTACGCAGGTGGAAAAGGGCGAGTACGATATTTCGTTTAGCTCCAACTGGTCGCCCGATAGCAAATGGCTCACATACACAATGCAGGACGAGAACAGATTTGCTGTTGTTTACATATACAACTTAGCCACCGGCGAAAAACATCCTGTAACCGATAGCTGGTACTCGTCGGCACAACCATCATTTTCAAGCGACGGGAAGTATTTGCTCTTTACATCCGATCGCGATTTTAACCCAATTTACAGCCGAACGGAGTGGAACCATGCTTACTCGTCCATGAGTCGAATTTACATGGTTATGCTTGCCAAGGATACCCCATCGCCGTTTGCTCCCGAAAACAACGAGGTGAAAATAGAGGAGGAGAAGCCCAAGGGAAAAGGAGGTGACGAAAAGAAAGCGGAGGATGCCAAATCGGTTGATGTGAAGATTGATGTGGAGGGATTGCAGCAACGTACCGTTTCTGTACCCGTGGATGTGGCGAATTACTGGAACGTTCAATGCGTTGACAATAAGATATACTACATGCAAATGGGGCAAATGGGTAGAAGGGGATCCACCAAACTATACGATTTGAAGAAGAAAACTGAAGTGGATCTGGGAGAAGGATTTGGATTCAGCATTTCGGCCAATAATAAGAAAATGCTGGTGAGCAAAGGCGGTCAGTATGCCGTTATCGATCTACCATCTTCTGCCATTAAGATGGAAAAGACGATGGATCTTAGCGATATGAAGATGTGGGTAGATTATAGCGAAGAGTGGAAACAGATTTTTGACGAGAGCTGGCGGCAAATGCGCGACTTTTTCTATGTTGAGAATATGCATGGTGTGGACTGGAAAGCCATGCACGATAAGTACGCAGTGCTTGTGCCATACGTTAATCATAGGGCAGATCTTACCTATATCATAGGTGAAATGATTGGCGAACTCAATATTGGCCATGCATACGTGAATAGCGGTGAGATGCCGAGTCCCGACAGGGTTAAACTGGGGTTGCTGGGGGCCAAGATCAGCAAACATTCCAGCGGTTTCTTCAAAATCGACAGGCTGCTGGAAGGGGCACCCTGGAGCAGGGATATTCGTTCGCCACTCCTTGATGTGGGCGTGAATGTCAGCACAGGCGATTATATCCTTGCAGTGGATGGCTGCGATTTGAAAGATATCAATGATATTTACCAAACCCTTATTGGAAAAGCCGGACGCACGGTTGAACTGGTTGTAAACTCGAAGCCTGAAATGGCCGGTAGTCGTAAAGTGCTCGTTAAACCCATTGCCGATGAGTCATCGCTATACTACTACTCTTGGGTTCAGAATAATATACGCAAGGTGAGCGAGGCCACCAATGGCGAGGTAGGCTATATCCATATCCCCGATATGGGCGTGGAGGGGCTCAATGAGTTTGTTAAGTATTTTTACCCACAACTCAACAAGAAGGGGTTGATTATAGATGATAGGGGCAATGGCGGAGGAAATGTTTCTCCCATGATCCTCGAACGGCTGAGCCGTATTCCCTATCGCGCCAAAATGCGCAGGGGCATTGATCATCCGTCACCCATTCCCGATCAAACGCACATTGGACCAAAGGTGTTGCTGTTAGACAGGTACTCCGCCTCCGATGGCGATCTTTTCCCCTACGGTTTTCGTCAGTTGGGCCTTGGGCCCATCATCGGAACCCGTTCGTGGGGCGGGGTTGTGGGCATTTGGGGATCGCTACCCTTTGTGGATGGTGCCGATTTGCGCAAGCCCGAGTCCGCCAGCTACTCCTCCGAAACCGGCGATTGGATTATCGAGGGGTGGGGGGTTGACCCTGACATTGTCATAGATAACGACCCATACAGGGAGTATTTGGGTATTGACGACCAGCTGAATAAGGCCATAGAGGTGATCAAAGAAAACCTGAAGGACAGGAAGGGATTGCCCCCTGTTCCCAAAGGTCCTGATAAATCCAAATAGCTTTTTGCCACTTAATTTTAGATTAGGTGTTGGCTATGTAATTTTGTTTTTATACTTTTGCCCCGCCTTTAAGGGCAAAGTACTGTGAACAGACAGGGTGAGGTGGGTGAGCGGCTGAAACCAGCAGTTTGCTAAACTGCCGTACTCGCAAGGGTACCGAGGGTTCGAATCCCTCCCTCACCGCTGTTTTTTACCAATTAACTGCCCCATTGCTTGTCGGTGTGGGCTTTTATTTAGGCCACAGGGTTATTTTTTTTCGGGGTGTAGCGCAGTCCGGTTAGCGCACCTGGTTTGGGACCAGGGGGTCGCAGGTTCGAATCCTGCCACCCCGACTACACGGGGAGTAGAATTGCTCCCCTTTTTTATTTCCTACACTTCAGGAATCAAATAGTGAGTTTAAAACCGCCCCGCCAGTCTAAGGCTGATATTGCGATGGGGCATGATGTCGCCCGGTCGACCCATGTACTCCGTGTTGTTCAGATTTTTAACCACCAGAGAAAGGTTGAAATGCCGTGTTATTTGATATCCGGTACTTATGTCGATAACGGCATACCCGCCATTCTTATCAAGCCAATAGTCGTAAAATCCGGGTAGAATGATCTCTCTGGTTTCGGGGTTGGTAAACACATCATCAATCTCCAGGATTTTGGATTTCACAAAAATGGTCAATCCGAAATCAATGTTGTTTATGTTCGAAGTGATGCCAATCTTGCCCGAATGTTTGCGCCGGAATTTCAGGTAAACATCGGTATTCCTGTTGGTGTGTGGGTTATACTCCACAGGGTACATGAAAACGTATCCACCGTTGACGGTATTTTTAAATCTCCCGTAGGGGAAACTGAGATTAAACTCCAACTCTCCTCCATAAACCCTCGAATACTCAATATTGGTTGCCCTGAATCCCATTCCGCCGGGATAAAGTCCGAAAACGTATTCAATCATATCCTTATTCTGCGAGTAAAAAAGGGCGAGGTCAATCATGCCATTCATGGTTTTGGTGAGAATACCCTGTTTAAATCCCACTTCGGAGTTCCAGCCCGACTCGGCTTTGACAAAAGGATTGGGGAAAATCCTTACCGATCCCAGAGTCGTGGCGGCATGCTTCTCGGCTATGGAGGGGTAGCGATAGCCCTGCCCAAAGGAGATTCGAAGAAACGAGTAATCCTTGGCGCGGATGTTAACGCCCGCCCTGAACAGGGCAATGGGTTTATCTCTATCATTATCAAGCGCATTGTACTCCACCCTTCCTCCTGCAACAAGTTTTACCCTTGCCAAGGGTGTTAGATTCAACTGACCGTATGCAGCAAAGTTCTCGCCGGTGTGGTTTCCGTAAAACTCGGAAACAATTTGGCTCGAAAACCGGGTTAATCCCGAATTGATGTGCAGCCAATTATTGGCTTTGTACTCCATTTGGTACTCCGAAAAAATGGATCGGCCGGTACTATTGTTATTATGTGCCTCGGGAAAATCGTTTTGTACTGACTGCAATCGCATCCTCAAGTCGTGCGAAAACTTGCCGTTTCCCTTAAAACTAACATAGGGATCGAGGGCAATAAAAGAGGCATGCACAACAATAGCAGTGCTTTCACTTTGTTTTAGTGCTCCATCCTCTGCATTCTCCCACAGTATAAAGTCGGTTTTATTCACCAGATTGCCATTGGCATTCATGCCGTATGTCAGCCCTTTTAGCTTATTGCTGTAACGCTTAACTCTAAATGTGAGACGTCCCATAGATTCGTCGTTCAGCCTACGGTAGCCATTGTCCAGCAGGAAATGGCCTGAAACACCCATTTGGGTATTGCCAAATCGTTGAAGATGTGATAGGGATGCGTTGGTAAACACCCGAGGGGTGTCCCACCACACCCACTTACTTTGTCGGGGTTTGCCAAAGATGCCCGTTTCCACATGAAAATTGGTTTCGGGATTCTCCTTGGCATCGGCGGTGCGGAAGTTTATCACTCCGTTCAGGGCCGATGAACCGTACAGTACAGATGCCGTACCCTTGATAATTTCAACCTGCGAAATGCTTTCGAGTGGTAACGAGTACCACTTAACATCCCCGGCGTCGGCCGATAGGGCGGGAAGCCCGTCGATGAGCATCAGCACCCTGCTGCCGGCGCCATAGCTAAACCCGCTGCCACCCCTGATGGAGGCCTGTCCGTCCAAGACTTCAACGCCCGACGTTTTATTAATCAACTCCGTTGCATCGGCTATGTGGTTGGCAGATAGTAGTTTGGGCTCAATTACGCTCATGGAAACCGTTAGCTCCGAAAGTTTCTGTTCCACCTTGCTTGCGCTGATCACCAGCTGGTCTATTTCGGCTACCTGAGGTTCCATGCCAATGCTCAGCGTTAGCGTATCGTGGGTAGGAATCGTTACCGTTTTAGTAATCGGACGGTAGCCGATATGCTGGAACCGCAATGCCATTTGCCCCGGCTGTGAGCGTATGAGAAAGTAACCGTCAGCGTCGGTAGTGGTGCCCTTTTGCTGTTTATAAAGAATGGTAACACCGGGAAGAGGCTCGAGAGTATTCAGGTCGTAAACCTTTCCTGTTACCACGCTTTGCGACTTAGAGGCTTCCACCATCAGGCAAAGCGAAAGCCCAATAAACAGCATTCTTAGGCGCATTACTTCGCTCTAAATGTCATTCGGATTTTAAAATCTTCATCGGGGTTGGCAGCATTGGGAAATGTTGTGGTAATTTTTAGCGAAGCGGAAGTCAACTCTGCAATTTCAGTGGTTAGCGGAAAGTTCAGCGACTCCGACTCAATCACCAGTTCGGTTTCGTCCATGGCAAATCGCCAGGTCCCCGTGAAGTTCCCAAATGTGCCCGTTCCGTCCTCATTAAACTTCACGTCGCCATTAAAGTTTTCCAGTAACCCCCCGGGCCCACTGGCGTCCAGCCCATTAACCAGGAGACTGTCGGATGCCCATGTGGGGCTTGTGAGCAATCTGAATCGCTCACTTGGCCCCTCTTCCTTTTGGCAATGGCAAAACGCAACCATTAGGGTTATTACAACTATGGCATAAGCAAATCTTTTCATGGCTGTTGATTTAGGTTAAATGCTGATGTTCAGTTATGTATATTGTATTTGGTTAAAACGATTGTTTGGTAAAGGTATGGATTATTCTTAAAAAGTGTGGAGAATTTATTATATCCTTTCATAACGGATTTATTACTTGAAAATATGGATATCTAACGGTAGTTGATAGTAGTTAATGTTTACGGGAAAGGATTTTCAGACTGTTGAAAAATCGTAGCTCTTTCAAGGTGGGTTTATCAAAAAAATCTCGACAAACTTGTTAACTTTACAATCCTTATGAATAAGCAATGACACATCTTAGAAAAGGAGATAAAGCACCCGAATTTACAGGGAAAGATCAAAATGGGGCCGAGATAAGCCTTAAAAATTTAAGGGGGAAACGGGTTGTGCTCTATTTTTATCCCAAGGACAGTACTCCGGGATGCACTGCTCAAGCCTGCAATCTTCGAGATAATTATGATTATCTTCTTAAATCAGGTTACGTGGTTTTGGGTATTAGTGCCGATGGTGAGAAATCGCACCAAAGGTTTATTGAAAAGCATGGTTTGCCCTTTCCACTTATTGCCGATAAGGAAAAGGAGATAATTAAGGCCTATGGGGTGTGGGGACCAAAGAAATTCATGGGGAAAACCTTCGATGGTATTCTTCGAACAACATTTATAATTGACGGTGAGGGAATCATTGAAGAGGTTATTGATAAGGTCAACACCAAGGAACATACCAAGCAAATTTTGGAATAAACTAATTATATACTACTAGCATGGAAAAGGAAAAAACAGAAAGTAAAGCAAAGGAAATAAGTAAGGAGAAGCTGAAAGCTCTTCAACTTACCATGGATAAAATTGAAAAGGACTTTGGCAAGGGAACCATTATGAAAATGGGCGATAAACCCATAGCCGATGTGCCCAGCATACCCAGCGGTTCAATTGCTTTAGACATGGCGTTGGGCGTTGGCGGATACCCCAGAGGAAGGGTTATCGAGATTTTTGGCCCCGAATCCTCCGGAAAGACCACTCTCGCCATTCATGCCATTGCCGAAGCCCAGAAGAATGGAGGCATTGCAGCCATTATTGATGCGGAGCATGCCTTCGATCGCACCTATGCTGAGAAGTTGGGGGTTGATATCGAAACGCTGCTTATCTCACAGCCCGACAATGGGGAGCAGGCACTTGAAATTGCCGACCACCTGATACGCTCGGGAGCGGTGGATATTGTGGTTATCGACTCGGTGGCCGCTTTAACCCCGAAGGCTGAGATTGAAGGGGAGATGGGCGATAGCAAAATGGGCCTTCAGGCCAGACTTATGTCACAGGCCCTTAGGAAATTAACTGCTAATATTTCGCGTACCAACACCTGCTGTATTTTTATTAACCAGCTGCGTGAGAAGATTGGCATTATGTTTGGCAACCCCGAAACCACTACCGGTGGTAACGCCCTTAAGTTTTATGCCTCTGTGAGGGTTGACATCAGGAAGATTGCACAGCTGAAAGAAGGCGAAGATTCTACAGGCAACAGGGTGCGCGTAAAGATTGTAAAGAATAAAATGGCTCCGCCATTCCGTAAGGCCGAGTTCGATATTGTATTCGGCGAGGGAATATCGCGTGTTGGTGAGATCATCGACCTGGGGGTTGAGCAGAATATCATTAAGAAAAGCGGTTCGTGGTTCAGCTACGGCGAAACGAAGCTGGGGCAGGGGAGAGAGGCCGTGCGAACACTCCTTATGGATAACCCCGAACTTAGCGATGAATTACAGGCCAAAATAGTGGAGGTGCTATCGAAAAAGTGAACCTTTTTTACCAAGTTAATTGTGAAGCACATACGCCGTTGAGTGCGTATGTGCTTTATCTTTTTACGAAAAATTCCGATCCCTCGCTCCATTTCGGGAAGTAAGATGAGTTGGCCAAATTGTAACCCAAACGGAAGAACAGCTTAGTATCGTCAACAAGTCCTTGCAGGTTGTGCATGTCGGGATAATACTCATCACATGGCTTGTGGTATGTGGTTTTCCAATACTCATCAACAACCTGTAATGTCTTCTCTCGGCCCAGTTCCACCTGATGGCTATACCCTTTGGCGAAAAGCGACGGAATGCCTGCCTTTAGGAAAGGCAGTTGGTCGGATCGGTAGAACATGCCATTCTCGGGATTGGGATCGTTGCAGATGTATCGTCCCTGCTTCGATGCTTCAATTTCCAGCAAGCTGTCCAGCTCGGAGTGTCCCATTCCCGTAATGGTGACATCGCTGAACGAACCAAGAAACATGATGACATCGCTATTGAAGCAGGCGGCAATCTTTTCGTGCGCGAAGGTGGGGTTATCAACGTAGTATTGCGAACCTAACAGGTTCGACTCCTCGCAGGTGGGCGTGAGGAAAAGTACGGAGCGGTGGGGTGGCTGCTTCAACGATTTGAACGCTTTGGCAATGGAGAGCATCCATGCCACGGCAGCTGCATTGTCCGATGCCCCGTTGTAAATCGAATCACCATCAACAGGCACTCCAATGCCCAGGTGATCCCAGTGGGCAGTGTACACAATGGCCTCGTCGGGCCTTTCACTCCCGGCAATGAATCCGCCCACGTTATACGAAACAGATCTTTCCCAGCTATTCTCAATGCTAATATTTAGCCTTGCTTTCATGGGGATAGCCTTAAAACCGGGGGTTGAAGCCTTTCCTTTCATATCTTCGTAATCCATATTGCACATTGCAAACAGATCTTTGGCAGCCTGTAGGGTCAACCAGCCATTGATCAGGCAATTTCTGTCTTTCAAATGGTCATTGTCGAGGTAGAAACTTTTTTGGTCCACTTTCCTGTTCACAATGGCCCAAGGATACCCGGCAGCCTTATCCTCGTGTACAATAAAACAACCCTTGGCACCCATGCGCTCAGCCTGTTCAAACTTATACGTCCAACGGCCGTAGTACGTCATGGCCAATCCGTTGAAAAGTGATTCGTTTCCCGAATGAAAGCCGGGATCATTAACAAGCACTACAATGATTTTTCCCTTAACATCAGCTTCGCTGAAATCGTTCCATGCCCATTCGGGGGCATCGATGCCGAAACCGGCAAAAACCAATTCGCAGCCATTTACCTTAACGCTCTCGGTAAGCGAAGGAGTCCATGCGGTGAAATCGTCGCTGCATTTCAATGACAAATTTCCGGATGGCGTGCTAATCTTCATTCTATCCGAGGAGTTGCTGACAATGCCAACCAGTGGCACGGGCTGAAGATAATCGCCGTTAAAAGCGGGTGTAAGGCCAATGGCCTGCATCCTTGAAGTTAAATAGGCTAAGGTCCTTTTTTCGCCCATGGTCAATGGAGCCCTTCCTTCCAGGCTGTCGGCCGAAAGCACCTGGATATCCTGTTCAATATCGCTGTAACTGATGGTGTACTCTGCCTGTGTGCAATCGTCGGAAAAATTGCATGAGAGTAAGAGAATAGCTAATGCTGCAGTAAAGTATTTCATGATATTTTTAAGGTAAATTTAGTACATCTAATCCGGAACAAACTTAATTTTTTTGTTCGTTATAGATGAGCATTATTGCATTTTCTTTGATTTTTCCTAAAAAGAGAGTAAGTTTAACCGATTATTTATACAACTTTTCATACCAGTTCAAATCATGAAGATAAGGTTAAAAATCAGGCAGAAGATATTCCTGTTGGTTCTTACTGCATCGGCCATACTATACGTAGTGGCAATCAGCTATATCCTTTCAATTTCTCGCAGAACGATGCTTGATGATGCATTGCAAATTGCGCAGCTTACGGCTAAAAATTATGCAAAGGAGATAGAAAAGGATTTTGAGCGCGATTTAACTCTGACCAGAACCTTATCACAGGCGTTTTCAATTTATCAGACTATGCCTACGCCCTTGTGGCAGGATCTTTTTTTAAAAATGTATTATCCCGTTTTAGAAGGTAATAAACATGTTTACTCCATATGGGATAGCTGGGAATATTACGGATTCGTGCCGAACTATAAAAAGGATTATGGCAGATTGAGTATGACCCTTTGGCGTGAGGGAACACAAATTTTAAGTGTACAGGAAGAACGCAGTATCGATGGTGACCCTGATAAATATGGAGCCTTCAAGAGGAATAATCATGATGACCTTTGGGAACCCTATTTTGATGAAGGGCTTACAGGGAAGAGTGAAAGAGTTTTGATGACCACCATTGCTTCGCCCATTCAGGTTAATGGTAAATATATGGGGCTCGTTGGCTTAGATGTAGGCCTTGAAGCACTTCAGGAAACTATATCGAGGATAGAGCCTGTGCCCGGGAGCTTTGCCCTTCTCGTTTCGGCCAAGTCAATAGTCGTAGCGCATCACAATGCTGATTTTATAAACGTACCCCTTAAAGATATTTACCCCGAAGATTTTGAAAATGAAAATTTAGGTCAAATCGTTGCAGAGGGTATCGATCACTGTTACTACAGGTACGACGAATTGGGCAAACCGTACTACATGTGTTTCGTCCCCGTTAAACCGAGTAGCTCATTGGCTGTTTGGTCGCTCGGACTGAGCATACCGTTGGATGTGGTAACCTCAAGAGCCGACGATAGCCGAAATATCTCGCTAATAATAGGAATCTCAGCACTTTTTTTCCTAATGATTATTCTCTTTTTCATTGCCAATGGTTTGACACGCCCTATAGTGAAAATTACAAACTCTCTTACAAAACTGGGGCAGGGCGAAATTTCGGATGATTTACAGCTCAATCTGCAAAGTGGCGATGAGATGGAATTGATGGCTAATGCTTTGAATAAATCCATTCAGGGTTTGAATAAAAAGTCATCGTTTGCCATGGATATTGAGAGTGGTCGCCTTGAAAGCGATCTTGAACTCCTTAGCGAGAGTGATGTGCTTGGTAAGTCGTTGGTTGACATGCGCAACAGCCTTAAAAAGGCAAAAGATGATGAAGAGCAGAGGGCGATTGAAGACCGTAAGCGGACCTGGGCCAACGAAGGATTTGCCCATTTCGCCAACATTCTAAGAAACAACAGCAAGGATTTGCAGCAGCTCAGCGATGAGGTACTTAAAAACCTTGTTAAATACGTCGAAGGGAATCAGGGAGCCATTTTTTTAATCAACGAGGAAGACAAAAACAACGTTTATCTTGAACTGATTTCAGCCTACGCATGGGATAGGAAAAAGCACCTTGAGATGAGGGTTCTGCTTGGTGAAGGGCTGGTGGGTGCTTGTGCGCTGGAGAAGGAAACAATAATCCTTACCGAAATACCCGAGGAGTACATTAGCATTTCATCCGGTCTGGGCGAGGCCAATCCTAACTGTATTTTATTGGTTCCTTTAAAACAGGACGATAAAGTGGTGGGAGTATTTGAGGTGGCCTCATTTAAAGTGTTCGAACAGTATGAAATTGAATTCATTGAGAAGGTGGCCGAGAGCATAGCTGCTACCGTCATAACCGTTAAAATCAACGAGAAGACAAGGTATCTGCTGGAGCAGTCGCAACAGCAGGCCGAGGAGATGCAGGCTCAGGAAGAGGAAATGCGCCAGAACATGGAAGAGTTGATGGCCACACAGGAAGAAATGGCTCGCAAGGAGAAGGAAATGGGGTGGACCATGGATGCATTGGGTTCGTTTGCCATGCATCTCGAGTACGATTTCAAGGGAATAATCCTTTATGCCAACCAGAGAACTTTAGATGTTACCGGTTATATCAAGGAGGAATTGATTGGCAAACACCACAGTTCCCTACTCGATAATGAGAGTGCCTCGAGTTCAGAAGCTTATCGTAAGTTTTGGGAAGATATGGAAAACAGGTTGGCCTATCAGGGGCTAGTTAAGTGGATTGATCATCAAAATAATATTATTACAACAAAAGTATTGCGGTATCCCGTATTCGATGAGAATGGCAATCCGCTTAAGGTGGTTGAACTTGCCGTTGTGATGGACGATCTGATAAAAGAACAGTAAGGCCAAACTAAATATCCAGCAGCAATCTGTCGGGGTTCATACCCCCCGATAGCATTTGTTCGGGATTTTCGAGCATTTGCTTAACTCTTACCAGAAAACCCACCGAGTCTTTCCCGTCAATAATCCTGTGGTCGTAGCTGAGAGCGATGTACATAACGGGTCGTATTTCCACTCCGCCATCAATTGCCACAGGCCGATCAACGATATTGTGCATACCCAAAATTGCCGCTTGGGGCGGGTTTAAAATAGGGGTGGAGAGCATGGATCCAAAAATGCCGCCATTGGTAATGGTAAACGTGCCGCCTTCCAAATCGGTTAAACCAATTCGTCCCTGTTTTCCCTTCTCCGAGAGGCGTACTATTTCTCTTTCAATCTGAGCCATGGTAAGTTTTTCGGCATTGCGAATGATGGGAACCATCAAACCCTTGGGGGTTTGCACAGCTATTCCGATGTCGTAATAATTGGGCGAGACTATTTCGTTGTCCTCAATCCTCGAATTGACCACGGGATGCTGTTTCAGTGCTTCCACAACGGCCCTTGTGAAAAACGACATGTAGCCCAGTTTAACCCCATGCTTCTGTTGAAATGCTTCCTGATAGGTTTTGCGTATTTGGATAATACGGCTCATATCCACCTCGTTGAAAGTGGTGAGCATGGCAGTTTCGTTTTTCACGGCCACAAGCCTTTGGCTCAATTTCTTGCGAAGCTGACTCATGGGTATCCGTTCTTCAGTTCGCGCTGTTTGAACTTCATTGGCCTCGGTTGTGGTACTGCCCGAAGTGGCAAGGAGTACCTCTCTTGTGGTGATTTTGCGCAAACCCGAGATTACATCTTCAATACTCAAACCCTTTTCATCCATCAACTTTTTGGCCAGGGGAGTTGCCTTAACCTTTGATAGTTCCGGGGTTATGGTTTCCCTAAGAATATCATTGGATTCAAACTTTTCATTGGCATCTGTTTTTTGTGGAATCTCAGCCTTTTCGTTGTTGCTTTCATTGCTTAGCCCTTCAGGCTTTTTGGCTTTCGTATCAATGGTGCATGCCACTTGTCCCACTTTCGCAGCCCCTTCCTTGATTTTAATACTAATCAACCCGCTTTGGCTGGCCGTAATGGGTAGTGTGGCTTTCTCCGACTCCACCTCGGCTACCTCTTGATCTTTTTCAACCCAGCTGTTGTCTTTCACAAGCCATCGGGCTATTTCCACTTCAGTGATGGACTCTCCGGGACTAGGTATCACTATTTCAATAATCATGTTTATCAGTGATTAGTTAAGTTTTTAGGTTCTATTAAATCAACTCGTGCTGTGCTTTTCTTTCCTTGCGGTAGCTGCCCACTTTGCATTGCAGTCCGCAATACTTGTTTTTCAATTCACAATCGCAGAGGCGGAATACCTTTCCAAGAATCTCCTGCTGCTCCTGCAGATGCAGTTTGCTTAATCCCACTGCCGGGCTCCCGCTGGGTAATCGCGATACCAGTTCCAGTGGTACATCGGTAATATGGCTTCGGATAAAATTCCATGCTCCCATATTCTGTGGCTCTTCCTGAACCCAAAGCCATTGAATGGCGTTGGAGTATTTCGATATAATCTCGTGCACCTGTTTGTCGGGAAACGGGTAAAGCTGCTCAATGCGGACCAGTGCAATATCGCGTGCCTCGTATTTCTCTTTCAATTCCAGCAAATCGTAGTATATCTTTCCGCTGCAGAAAACAACCCTTAAAACTTTGTCGCTGTCGTTGTTGTCGTCGTCAATTACCTCTTTGAAGTGCCCATGGGCAAGTTCGTCAATGGTAGAGATGCACTTTGGATGCCGCAGAAGACTTTTGGGCGTAAATACTATTAGAGGGGTTCGGAAATCCCTTTTTACCTGCCTTCGCATAGCGTGAAAAAAGTTGGCCGGCGTTGTGATATAGGTAATCTGCATGTTCAGCCTGGCAGATAACGTTAGGAAGCGTTCAATTCTGGCACTGGAATGTTCCGGACCCTGACCCTCGTAACCATGAGGTAGCAGCAGCGTTAACCCCGATATCAAACCCCATTTATCCTCCGCAGCGCTGATGTACTGGTCAACAATGATTTGCGCACCATTCAAGAAATCGCCAAATTGAGCTTCCCATATGGTAAGCGCATTGGGTTGCCCAAGCGAATGGCCGTATTCAAAACCCAAAACTCCATACTCCGAAAGGGGACTGTTGAATACATGGAATGGCGCCTGATTGGCTGAGATATGGTCGAGCGGATAGTATTTTTCTTCCGATTTCTCAATGGAGTAAACCGCATGGCGGTGCGAGAATGTCCCCCTTTCGGAGTCCTGACCGCTTAACCGAACCGGATACCCTTCGTCAATCAGTGTTCCGTAGGCCAATAGTTCGGCCATGGCCCAATCAACACGACCCGATTGCACCATCGCCTGGCGATCCCTGATAAGCTTTTCAAGCTTACGGAAAAGTTTGAAGTTTGAGGGGATGAGGTTGATTCTCCCGGCAATTCGTTCCAGCGATTCGATGTCCACACCTGTTCGCGCTGGTTGTTGGAAATCCTCAGTAGAGGAAAACCTGATGCCCTTCCATTCGTTTTCCAGGAAACGCTGTATTTTGATTTTTTTGAGCGATTGGGCTATCTCTAATTTCTTTTCCAGCAAGCTATCGAAATTAGCTATGGCCTGCTTTACCTCCGTTTCGTTGAGTACGCCTTGCCTAATCAGCCGCTGCGAGTAAATATCACGAACATTGGGATGCTTTTCGATGATATCGTAGAGCAGGGGTTGTGTAAACCTGGGCTCATCGCCCTCGTTGTGCCCATGACGTCTATAGCATTTCAAATCGATGAATACATCGGTGTGGAATTTCTGCCTGTACTCAAGGGCAAGGCTAATAGTATGTACCAATGCTTCGGGTTCGTCGCCATTGACATGGAAAATGGGTGCTTTTATTACCTTGGCTATATCGGTGCAGTAGGTACTGCTGCGGGCATCGCGGTAATTGGTTGTGAAACCAACCTGGTTGTTTATCACTATATGGATAGTGCCACCCGTCTTGTAACCTCTGAGCTGCGACATCTGAATGCTTTCGTAAACAACTCCTTGCGAGGCAACGGCGGCATCGCCATGAATTACGATGGGAGCCAATTTGCCGTAATCGTTACCATACACCTGGTCAATTCTCGACCTCGACAACCCAAGAACCACGGGTGTAACGGTTTCGAGGTGTGAGGGATTTGGTACCAGATTAAGATAGACACTTTTCCCGGTATCGGTTTTTATGGAATTGCTATATCCCAAATGATACTTAACATCGCCCAGAGCCACGTCCTCATCATACTGTTCTCCGTAAAATTCGTTGAAGATATTCTCATATGGCTTTTGCATGATGTTCGTTAGCACATTAAGCCTTCCCCTGTGCGCCATGCCGATAATAAATTCGCTTATGCCCAATTCGGCACCTTTTTCTACCACTGCGTCCAGTGCAGGGATTAACGACTCGGCCCCCTCAAGCGAAAACCTTTTCTGACCCACAAACTTTTTATGGATAAATTGTTCGAATCCCACAGCCAGTTTCAGATGGTATAGTATATGTTTTTTCTGCTCCCTCGAAAACTCCGTTTGGTTTTGCGATTCTTCAATTTTTTGTTTCAACCATGCCACCACCTCGGTATCCCTAATGTACATGTATTCAACGCCAACCGATTTGCAATAAGTATTTTGCAAGTGGATGACTATGTCCGAAAGTTTTGCAGGACCGATTCCCAACTCTTTTCCTGCCTGAAAAATAGTGTTCAAATCCGATGAGGATAGCCCAAAATTTTCAAGGTCAAGGGTTGGCTTATGCTCTTGTCGGGCACGCACCGGGTTCGTTTTAGTAAAAAGATGACCCCGTTTACGGTAGGCGTCAATCAGGTTGAGAACTTTTACTTCGGCATCGAAAAGTTCTCCGTGCCCATTGGTATAATTCTGGCGGGCCAAATCAAATCCTTTGAAGAATAACCGCCAGTTTTCTTCGACCGAATCAGGATTTGAAAGGTAATCCCTATACATGCCATCCAGCGTTTTGGGGTCGATGTTGCCTAGAAATGGATCAATTTTCATTCTTAATAATCGCTTTAATTGAGGGTGTAAGCAAAGTTATCAGAAATTATCGGAAATTCTACTGTTTAGTTTTTAAGTGTATATTTGAACTAACAGTTCATGCCACAAAATGTTGCAATGGCTGAATATTTCAGTCGTTCAGTTTGTTTTTTTACAATCATTCTTAACCCGTTTTGCATTATGACTTCCATTGATAGGATTGAACAGGAATTAAATGAGTTGGGAAATTCCGAGAAGGCAAAAGCAATGGCAAAATTTTTTCAGGTTTTCCCCGGCGGTTATGGCGAGGGCGATTCATTCATAGGCGTTACGGTACCTAACCAAAGGTTGATTGCCAAAAAATACTATCGTGAAATTTGTTTAGATGATATAGAAAATCTCTTATCTACCGGAATCCATGAGTACAGGTTGACGGCCCTTTTTATGCTGGTACTTAAATTTGATAAAGCCAAAGATGAAAATCAGCGCGAAAGTATAGTGGCTCTATACCTGAAGAATATCAAATGGGTGAACAATTGGGATTTGGTCGATTCCTCTGCCCATTTAATCCTCGGCCCACATTTATATACACGGAGTAGGGATATGTTGTACGAAATGGCAAAATCGCCAAATATATGGATTCAGCGAATAGCCATTATAGCAACCCTTCATTTCATCAGAAAAGGCCAATTTAGCGACACATTGGGGATTGCAGAGTTGTTGCTGCACCACGAACACGATTTGATTCACAAGGCCGTGGGCTGGATGTTACGTGAGGTGGGCAATAGGGATTACCATACCGAATATGCTTTTTTGAAAAAGCACTACAAGCACATGCCCCGCACCATGTTGCGGTATGCCATTGAGAGGTTTCCCGAACCGATTAGACAGGATTTTCTGAAAGGTTCTATCTGATGTTTTCCAACTTCCTGACAACGATTAATCCAGCTCTCTGGAATGTCCCAATTTTATCTCTTTCACTTCTGAAGGCACAACAATTTCCCCGGAAATACCCACTTTCTGGATGTTGCCGTTGGCAGCATTGGAGGTAATCGTTATTGTTCGGCTAATCCTGTGAGGATGGGTTCCCTCTCTGAAGTTAACCTTTACCTTACCTTTCCCTTTTGGCGGTATGGGTTCACGCGTCCACTCAACAACCCGTGTACCGCAGCAAGCGGTAACCTGATTCAGGATCAGGGGCTTGTCCCCATCATTATGTATGCTGACTTCAACGTTGCCCAAATCTTCGGTAACCTTATTAACCGGTATCTTACCGAGGTTGACCTCTGCAGGCTCAATGCGGATGTAGGGATTAGAAGCTTTTAATTCGTCGTCTTTGCCAACTTCTTGTGCTAAAACGTTGAAAGCCATTAAGGATAATACGGTAAAAAAAACATAACGCTTCATATCGGCTATTCTATATTTTAGTGATTACAAAAATAGTTCAAATGTTAAACTCAAAATTCTAAAAAAGGTTAAAACATCTACAGTGCAAGTGGTATAGCTTCAATTATGGAATTAACCCTCTATTTAATACCTTTAAATAATCTGTTCCACCGGATATTGCCCGGAAACCGTTTGTCCTTGTCCAGCGAAAGCCATATGAATGAGGCTTTACCCACCACGTGATCCTCGGGAACAAACCCCCAAAAGCGTGAGTCGGCTGAGTTGTGCCTATTGTCACCCATCATGAAGTAGTAGTCCATTTTAAAGGTATAGCTGTCGGCGGGTTTTCCATTGATATAAATGGTGCTATCCTTAACGATTAGCTTATTGCCTTCGTAATGGCCGATAATCCGCTCGTAAAGCGGAAGGTTTTTCATATTAATTCCAATGGTTGTTCCCTTTTTGGGTACCCACAGAGGGCCAAAATAATCTTCGGTCCACGGATAGTTGGGCGAGTGGGGGAATATGGCTATGGTCATCATGGTGTGGTTGTTGTTGACATACCTCAAAGCCGAATGAACGTTGTTGAGCTGCCTGATTTTGTCGTATGCCTTTGTGGTTAAAGGCATTTCATATATACCACTGGCAGGATTAAAATTCCTGTCGGCACGGGCAATCATCAATCCATCCAAAATTTTTGAATTTATGGCTGTACCGTTGGTCCTTATGGTATAGTTATACTGCATATCCTCTATGGGCTTCTGAGCCTCGCCGTTTATATACACCTGCCCGGCTACTACAGTAAGCGTATCGCCCGGGATGGCTACGCATCGTTTAATATAGTTTTCCCGTTTATCCACAGGCCTTACCACAATATCGAACCTTTTCCAAATGTAATCTCTACCCAGCTCACGTACAAAGCTGTAGTAACTCCTGTCGGGGTATTGAACCACAACCGTGTCGCCCTCGGGGAAGTTAAACACCACCACATCGTTACGCTTTATCTTACCAAATCCTGCAATGCGCTTGTAGGGCAACTTAATCCATTCGACGTAAGATTTCCTGTTCTTTGTCAACGGGAGGGTGTGGTGTGCGAAAGGGAATGAAATTGGGGTATTGGGCATCTTAGGCCCATAGCTCACCTTGCTGACAAACAGATAATCGCCAACCAGCAATGATTTCTCCATGGACGAAGTGGGGATGGTGTAAGCCTCGATGAAAAACATGCGAATTAGCGTGGCTGCAATCACGGCAAAAATTAGAGCATCAACCCATTCAACGAGAGCGCTTTTCTTCTTTTGCCCCCTTTTTTTCCAGGGCGTCCAGTTCACTTTCCGGGTGAGGTGGTAATCAACAAAGAACAGCACCCCAAAAAGTAGCCAGTAATTGCCAATCCATATAACCCACAGAATGAATATTGATGTGCTGAATCCGAACAGAAAGTATTTGTTCTTGAGGAATTCTCTTATCCTTTTCATGTAATGCGTTTGTTAAAGATGAAGTTTTAAACGGCGTAAGTTTATCAATTTTTCTTGGATTATTCCAAATTCAAAAAGCTATCCATTGTTAAAAAACCTTTTTTGCCCACGGAGAACTCGGCAGCAAGAACCGCGCCAAGTGCGAACCCCCTGCGATTTTTAGCGCTATGGGTAAGGATAATCTCGTCCTGTTCGGAATTGAAAGTAACGCTGTGTACTCCTGTAACGTTGCCCTCCCTAACTGAACGGATGGGGATTGTATTTTCCTTGCTTTCGGGTAGTAATGTCCATCCCTTCAACGAAGAAATCTCGTTGGCTATAATATTTGCCAACGAAATGGCCGTTCCGCTGGGGGCGTCCTTTTTCTGTGCATGGTGGGTTTCTTCGATGGATATTTTATACCCCTTGTACTTATCTATGTACCGGGCCAACAGGCGATTGATGCGAAAGAAGAGGTTAACACCCAGGCTGAAATTCGAAGCGTAAAACAGCGATCCATTGCTTTTCTCGGCCAATTCTATGGCTTCGTTTAGCCTGTCGTGCCAACCGGTTGTCCCGCAAACAACCGATTTTCCTGCAGCAAGGCATACTTTCACATTGTCAAAAGCCGTATGCGGCGTTGTGAACTCAAATACCACATCGATGGTTTGGAGATTGACCGAATTTAATTCGTGTGCATTGTCCTTATCGACAATCAGGGCAATGTCATGCCCTCTTTCTCTGGCAATGGTTTCAATCTCATGTCCCAGCTTGCCGTAGCCTACAATGGCAATTCTCATAACGATACGTTTTTCGCTTTTGGAGCAAAGGTAACAAGATGACCCAACGTGAACAATTTTTTAATGGATATAAAAAAAGGGAAGCTCATGCTCCCCTTTATGGTAAAGATATCGTGGTTCCTACTTAATGGAATCAACCACAGCCTTGAAAGCCTCGGGGTGGTTCATGGCCATATCGGCCAAAACCTTACGGTTGAGGGCAATGCCTTTGGCATTGATTTTTCCCATGAACTCGGAGTAAGACATGCCGTGAATTCTGGCGGCAGCATTGATTCTCTGAATCCAAAGCGCCCTAAATTCGGCTTTTTTCTTCTTACGGTCGCGGTATGCGTACTGCAACCCTTTTTCCAGCGTATTCTTGGCAACCGTGTAAACATTACGACGCGACAGGAAATTTCCCTTTGTTTGCTTGAGGATTTTTTTTCTTCTGGCCCTCGAGGCAACTGCATTAACTGAACGTGGCATAGCTAATTTTTCGTTTTTTGAATGGTTAGCGTTTCGGTCTTGCGAACTCTTTTAAGCTAAATCATTCTGGTTAAATAATCAAGTAACTTCTACTAAACAAGCAAAAACTCACTACTTAAGCCCCAATAATTGCTTAACGTTATTTGTATCAGCCTTGCTAACCAAACCGGCATGAGTAAGATTTCTCTTCTGCTTCGTGGTTTTTTTGGTTAAGATGTGGCTTTTAAAAGCATGTTTCCGCTTGATCTTCCCTGATCCGGTGAGCGTAAAACGCTTCTTTGCTCCGGAATTCGTTTTCATTTTTGGCATTCTACGTACTATTTATAGTTAAAGTATCAGTTCTTCTTCTTTGTTGATTTAGGGCTGATGAACATAATCATCCTTTTCCCTTCAAGCTTAGGCAGCTGCTCTACCTTACCAACTTCCTCAAGATCCTGTGCAAAACGGAGGAGAAGAATCTCTCCCTTCTCTTTGAAAAGGATTGTTCTTCCTTTAAAAAACACAAAGGCTTTCACTTTGGCACCATCGGAAAGGAATTTCTCAGCGTGTTTCAACTTGAAATTGTAGTCGTGTTCATCGGTATTGGGACCAAACCGAATTTCTTTCACTACTACTTTTTGTGCGTGCGAACGGATCTCCTTTTGTTTCTGTTTTTGCTGATAGAGAAACTTTTGAAAATCGATAATCCTACAAACGGGCGGGTCGGCTTTTTCGGAAATTAAAACCAAATCAAGTTCCATTTCGTCGGCAAGCTTAAGGGCCTCGTGCAAGGTCATAACGCCTGCATTATCAACATTGTCTCCAACAACGCGGACTACCTTTGCACGAATTCTTTCGTTTACCTGGTACTTGTTGTCCTGCTCGTTTTTGTTTTTAAACACGGGTGCTGCTATGTTTAATCCCTCCTATTTTAGTTAATAAATAAATTGTTTTACTCTATTTGTTGTTTAACCTCTTCCTGTACTTTTTCGGCAAAATCGGCTAATGCAATTTGACCTTTGTCGCCTTCGCCTTGTACCCTCACCGAAACTAAATTGTCGCTTTCCTCTTTTTCTCCTACGATTAGAAGGTAAGGAATTCGCTTCAACTCATTGTCTCTTATCTTCTTACCTACCTTTTCGTTCCTGTCGTCAATTAGCGTGCGAATATCGTAATTATTTAGAAATTCAACAACTTTTTTAGCATAATCGTTAAATTTTTCACTCACGGGCAGTACAACAACCTGATCGGGAGCAAGCCACAGGGGAAATTTTCCACCCGAATGCTCAATGAGTACGGCTACAAATCGCTCCATGGAGCCAAAAGGTGCCCTATGGATCATGATTGGCCTATACTTCTTGTCGTCGGCGCCGATATATTCCAGGTCAAACCGTTCGGGAAGGTTGTAGTCAACCTGAATGGTGCCCAGTTGCCATTTACGCCCAATGGCATCCTTAACCATGAAATCGAGTTTTGGACCGTAAAAAGCAGCCTCACCTATAACTGTGGTGGTTTTCATTCCCCTTTCGGTAACGGCTTCAATTATGGCTCGCTCAGCTTTTTCCCAGTTCTCGTCGCTGCCAATGTATTTCTCCTTATCGTTGGGATCACGTAGCGATACCTGTGCTGTGTACTCGGTAAAACTTAGGGTTTTAAAGATGTAAAGTACAATATCGATAACTTTTACAAATTCCTCCTTTAGCTGGTCGGGACGACAGAAGATATGTGCATCATCCTGTGTAAATCCACGTACACGCGTTAGCCCATGAAGTTCGCCGCTCTGCTCGTAACGGTAAACGGTGCCAAATTCAGCCATCCTCACAGGTAAATCCTTATATGAATGGGGCTTCGACTTGTATATCTCACAGTGATGAGGACAGTTCATGGGCTTCAGAAGGAATTCTTCATCCTCTGCCGGGGTGTGAATGGGTTGGAACGAGTCCTTACCATACTTGGCATAATGCCCGGATGTGACGTAGAGCTCTTTCTGCCCAATGTGCGGGGTCATTACCTGTACATAACCATATTTCTTTTGCACTTTCTTAAGGAACTGCTCCAGACGTTCACGAAGCTGGGCTCCCTTTGGCAGCCACAGGGGTAAACCCTGTCCAACCTTTTGAGAAAAGGTGAACAATTCCAACTCTTTCCCAATTTTCCGATGATCCCTCTTTTTTGCCTCTTCAAGCATGACAAGGTATTCGTCTAACATAGCCTTTTTGGGAAAGGAGATGCCGTATAGCCTGGTAAGCTGCTTGTTCTTTTCGTTACCCCTCCAGTATGCACCGGCAATGGAAAGTAGTTTAAAAGCTTTAATATATCCGGTATCGGGTAGGTGAGGACCTCGGCAAAGATCGGTAAAATTGCCCTGTGAGTAAAATGAGATGGTGCCATCTTCCAGGTCGTTGATGAGTTCAACTTTATATGGATCGCCTTTGGCGGTGTATGTTTTGAGTGCTTCGTCTTTGGACACCTCTCTACGGACAATGCTCTCACGTGCATTGACAAACTCCGCCATTTTTGCCTCAATGGCAGGAAAATCCGATTCGGATATGGAGTAATCGCCAAAATCTATGTCGTAGTAAAATCCATTTTCAATGCTTGGCCCGATTCCAAGTTTTACTCCGGGATAAAGCGCTTCAACGGCTTCGGCCATGAGGTGAGCCGATGAATGCCAAAAGGCATGCTTGGCTTCTTCTTCATCCCATTTATGGAGAACGATGGAGGCATCGGAGTGAATAGGTCGGGTTAGATCCCAGGTATCACCATTTACCGAAATGGCTAACACCTCCTTAGCCAAACGCTCCGAAATATTCTTTGCAATATCAAGTCCCGTAACTCCTTTCTCAAATTCACGGATATTGCCATCTGGTAATGTAATCTTTATCATAAAGTGAAAATTTAAAGCGTCGCAAAACTAATAAATAATTAATAATAACTTCGTTGATTACTACTCTTTTGTAATAACAAATCTTGGGCTTAATGGTTATTAATTTGTTAAAAAAAACATAATCGCATATTGAATATCGAAATATGGCAACCCGAAAAAAAGTATAGCTTTACCGCTAAAATTTTTCAGTTTAATACCTCAATACAATGAATAAAATAGCAGTTGTTGCGCTGGGAGGCAATGCACTTCTCCGCGGGAATCAGAAGGGTACAGTGGATGAACAGGAACAGAATACAATGGATACCCTGGAGAATTTGCTGTTCTTGGTAAAGCAGGGTTACAATCTCATCATTAGCCACGGCAACGGGCCACAGGTTGGCAATATATTAATGCAGAAGGATGCAGGAGAGCAGCTATATGGTATCCCTCAGATGCCTTTGGATGTATGCGTGGCCGATTCGCAGGGAAGCATTGGATACATGATAGAACGTTCGCTGCGTAACCTGTTGCACAAACATGGCATAAAAAGGGAAGTTTGCTGTATGGTAACTCCTGTGATAGTTAATAAAGACGATGCCGCTTTTTCTAACCCAACCAAGCGTGTGGGTAAACTATACAACAAGGAAACTGCCGATGAATTGGCCAAGGCCAAAGGCTGGATTTTCAAAGAAGAGGTAAAGGATACCGGCAGTGGTTGGCGCCGCGTAGTGCCCTCGCCAATCCCCATAGGCATAGCCAATGAAAGGGTGATCAAACAATTGGTGGAGCAAGGTGTTATCGTTATCGCATCGGGTGGGGGAGGTATCCCTGTATATATAGACGAGGAGGGCAATATGCGCCCTGCCGAGGCGGTTATTGATAAGGACTTAGCCTCTTCGCTCATGGCGTCACTCATCGGAGCCGATGAATTCTACATTCTTACTGACGTTTCCTACGTTTACCTTAACTATAAAAAGCCCAACGAGAAAAAGTTGGAGTTTTTAAATCACGAGGATACTTTGAAGTATCTTAATGATGGCATGTTTGGCGAAGGGAATATGGCTCCTAAAATCAGGGCTTGCCTCAATTTTATTGAGAATGGCGGAAAAATGAGCGTGATTACCGAGGCTACCAAGCTGGAGGATAAATCGTACGGTACGAAAATAACCATGGAGTACGATTGATGAAATCTTTACCGGGCAAATTCCTTATGATTTAGATTTATCTGCCTAATGCTGTACTGATACGCTCTCCCCAGACTGCTATTGGGCTGTACGGACTTTCGAAATATCCATAATTTAAAGCAACACTTTCAGAGCCTCGGCAACTAAAAACCCCAAATAGTTGCCTATGGCATAGCCGAATAGCCCTATGGTTATCCCCGAAACTATAATATGCCTGTTTCCTAAAGCGCCCGCAACTACGGGCACAAATGGAGGGGAGCATATAAACGCCACCGAGGTGATCATGGTGGTGTCGGCATCAACCTTAAATAGTTTGGACAGCAGTACGTGAAGCAACAGCGATCCGAATACCGCCATGGTAATGTAGGCGAAAAGTCCCGGAGCAAGCCCCGAGAAATTACGAATATCTGCCATAGACGATACCACGAGGCTGAAAATTAGAATCAGGTACATTCCGGATTCAAAGGTTTTGTCAATACGGTTTAGCGAAGGGATTAGCGATACCAAAATACCCAGAGTGGTAATGGTTAGGATAACAACAACCATCATCAAACGGCCGGGAACAAGCATGCTTAATATTCCAGCAATGGCAAAGATGGCTAAGGTTACGCCATACGCCTTGAGCAAAGGGAAAAACTTATCTCTTTTAAGGATTCCCCAGAATGGATCTTGACCATCAGAATTTTTAGCATCCATCTTATCCAATGCAACAGGGAATTTTGGCAAAAACCAACGAATGATTTTTTGACCAAAGGTCATTAGGAATGCCAGATAAAAAATGCCAACGACAAGGTCGTATGTGTGCGTCAGAATATATGTGTCAGCATCTACATTTAACATCATTTTAAGTGCTGCAAGATTGGGTGTACCACCGGTGTAAACCCCTACCAGCATACCTGCCACTTTCCACAAGTCTTTAGACCCTTTGGTATAGAAAATCAGGTATCCCAGTACTATCACCACCACAACAGCAATAAGTCCTAAAAAGAGCGAAGCCAAAGTTTTCCCTGCCAGCTGTTTCCATTGCCTCACATTGGAAGAGAATAAAAGTAACGGTATTGCCAAGAGAATGGTGGCACTCATCAGCACGTCCCGCAGCTTGTATATTTTAAAGGCCAGAACATTGGCGGATGTTATAAGTCCTGCTGAATATAACCCCTCAATATCCTGAGGGGTGGCTTGTGGGTTATTGATCAGGTATTCGTTCAGCTCTTTGCCAAATTCCGGCAATAGGCCGATGTTCCCAAGTAGTAGCCCTGCCAGATAGGCTACAATCACTGCACCCAATTTATTCACAAAAGGAAATCGATGGCATAGATGCAGAATGAGCAAGGGGAAGAATAGGTAAAACAGAACGAGCAGAGCGATTGTCATGTCGGTTAATTTTGGTTTATAGCATAGCTAAAGTAGTAATAAAGGAGTTTTATTAGCTAAATGCGAAGTTTTTTTTCGTTCCGGTTTTGTTTCAAGAATTACGGTTTAGGGATGTAGGAATCTCATAGATGCCTTGTCCCCAGCCCTTTTTTAAAAGGTAAAATGCTGTATTAAAATTTTAATACCAATGGCAATTAAAATGCATCCACCCAGCACTTCCATGCGCTTTCTCACGGCGCAACTCGATCCTTTGCCCAACCGTATGCCCAGCATGGACGAAACAAAAGTGATGAATCCGATGATGATAAACGCCAGAAGCATATTTACTTCAATAATGGCAAAGGAAACGCCTACAGCAAGGGCGTCGATGCTGGTGGCAAAGGACAATCCCAGAATATATTTTAAATCCAAAGGATTTAATGATTTCTCAGACTCATCCTTTCTACTGTCAATAATCATTTTGATACCGATGATGGAGAGCAACCCAAATGCTACCCAATGTCCCACCGGGTCGATCCATTGCTTGATGCCAATGCCTCCCAACCAGCCTATCACGGGCATAGATGCCTGAAACAAGGCTAAAAAGAAAGCTAATTTAAAGGCTTGCAGGAAAGAAATTTGTTTCCTCATCAATCCGCAGGAAATGGATACGGCAAACGAGTCAAGTGAAAGACCGATGGATAGTAGAATAAGTGCTGAGAAGTCCATTAGCCATTTTTTTCAGGGCAAAAATAAGAATTAAAATAACTCAATGGGTTTATACTAATTGGCGTAGCCAAATAGAAAACGGGTTATTCGTACCCGATGTATTTCGGGAAAGTCAGGCTAAAAGCGGTACCTTGCCCGGGGACGGACTCTACGGATATGGATCCGCCATTCTTTTCAACAAATTTTTTAACCATTTTCAAACCCAATCCTGTGCCCTTTTCTTGGTTTGTACCCGGTGTTGTGAATACCGATTTGTCATCGAACAGCTTTGGAATATCCTTTTTGGCTATTCCGACCCCGGTATCGGAAATTGTTATTTTCACGAAATCCTTTTCCGATTCGGCGTTAATCATTACCGTTCCTGCATTGGGTGTGAATTTAATGCTATTGCTCACTAAATTCCTTAGAGCAGTTTTGATCATCTCAACGTCAACCATTAAGAGAGCATCATTCGTAACATCTGCATGTAACGTGATATCCTTTGACCTGGCAATCCCTTGGCTCAACGATACTACCTGATCAACAATTTGATGAACATCGGTTATGACGGGTTTAAATGTTTCCGATTGTTGCGATCGTGCCCAATTGAGGAGGTTAACCAGAAGTTCCAATGTTTCATCGCTGGTCTTTTTCAGTGCTTCCAATGCCTCAACGATTACACTTTCGTCCATTGCATGTCTGGTTGTAAGAAGCAGATCACTCAGCTGCTTGATGGAACTGATGGGCGAACGTAAATCGTGCCCAATAATGGAGAACAACTGGTCTTTCAATGCATTGGCCTCTTTCTGGGCAATTTCGGCCTGCTTAATTCGGGTAATGTCGGCTAATGTAGCCAGTACCTCTGTAACCTGTTCGGAAGAATCCTTCAAAACGCCGAAATTAATAAGCAGGTATTTAACATCGCCCGACGGTACAACAAATGCCTGCTCATGACTACTTTCGAATGTCAACCCATTTTCCAGATCACAGATAATCTGCTCAAAACGGGTGCGGGGGCCGGGGAGGATGGTTTTAAAGAAATCCTTCCGCGTGATTATGGGCTGCTTTGCTCCGAAACCTAAGATCTCGTATGCTTCGGGTGTTAGCTCCACCTGCTGGAATCCTTTGCGCAACCTTATGCTACCCAGTTTTGCCACCGATTGCGATTGGCTTAGCTTGGTTCTGCTTTCAAGAAGTTCAGCCTCAGCCCTTTTTCTGTCCGAAATATCGTCAACCATCATGATGAGGTGCGAAATATTATACTCGGAGGTTTTGTAGGCTTTCACAGCAACTTTGCAGAATACTTCCGTTGAATTTTTGGCTATGAATCGTTTTTCGATGGTATACCCCTCAATCTCATGAGTTAATACTTTGTTGAACAGAGCATTTTCTGCTTTATGATCTTTGGCATGAGTTATTTCATCCCATGGTTTGGCATACAACTCCTCCGGTTTGTAGCCAAGCATTTGTGTCAATTTTTCGTTGAAGCTAATCCACTCCTTGGTGATGGAAACCTTGGCCATGCCAATCAAGTCGGATTCAAAAAAACTGCGGAATTTCTGTTCGCGTTCAGCCAATTGTAGTTCATTCTCCTTGCGACTGGTAATATCATGGCTAATGATGAACAGCATTTTGTTGCCTTTAACAACATGGGCCATAAGGTTCCCTTCAACGTAAAACTTTTTCCCCTGTTTGCGTTTATGAACCATATTGCTAAACCTATAGCTCCCCTCCTGGTTGGCAACGGCAATGGCCGTTCTGACGTCATCGGGCTGATCGGTAAGGGTTAAATAGGATTTCCCGATTATCTCGTCACGGTTATACCCGTAAATAAGCTCAAAAGTTGGATTTACATCGTAAACGGTAAGGGATTTAGCATCTATTACACAAACGGGGTCAATATTCGAATAGAATAGGGTTCGGTACCTCTGCTCTTTCTCTTCCAACTCAAATCGGGCCAATTTCCGCTCAGTAATATCCATTAGCAACCCTATTATTTTGGTAATTTTTCCATATTCAAACAAACTCCTACCCGATATAAAAAAGTAGTTGAAAGTCCCCTTCTTAGCCCGGATCCTGACTTCCATTTCAAAATCGTCGGTTTTGACTATAGCATTATCATGGGCTTGTTTGATCATCTCCACATCATCGGGATGAATCTGTTGGATTATATCTTCGAGGGAAGTGGTTTCGAGATTGACTGGAATACTAGATTTGTTTTCGTTGTGGTATATCCATGAAAACTTTTTATGCTCAACGGAATATTCCCACGATGAAATCTTACTAACGTCCTGAATCTCGGTAAGTAATCGTTTGCTTTTAATTAATTCCCTCTCGGCAATCCCTCGTTTCTCTATCTCCTCGAATAGTTTGTCGTTGAGCTGTTTATACTCGTTTACCTGACGTTCTATTTCATCATCTGTTAACGATAAAGAAGATTTTAACTCATCTCTGAGCTTGAGATAGTTACTTTTTTGACCTTTAGCGTATAGCGAGGCAATGGAAACAATGCTGAAAAATGAAAGGATTTCGGTGTAGTAATTCAGCGATTGATGTACAGGAGAACCCAAAAATTGGGGTTTGTATAGAAATATTAATCCTAAAACGGCTAAGAGAGGAGTGAAATATTTTATGGGATATTTTGCAGACATGGTGAATAAAAGGGAGAACATAAGAATGTATATGGGCATTCTTATATCTACCTTAAAAAATGGTGCAAATTGGTTTACGACAAAAAGTCCCAATAGCATTACCATTAAGATAAAAATAAAAACCTGCTTAGTTGTAAGAGAAAAACCTGTAATGGTTCTTTTTGTCCAGGCAAAAACCGGTGGGATGAACAGGAGGAAAGAAGCAGCAATGCCCAAATAGGAAACTACTAATGATGAAATAAAAAATTCATTTAGTATCCCTGTTTTGTGAAGTAACCATCCATATACTGCCACAAGGGGGAAGGGCATTAAAAATGAAATTCTAAATAACCTGCTAACTTCACTTTCACTTAAACTGGTGTAGTCTAACCATTTGTTTGAACTCAAATACAAATGAACCATGTAAAGGATTCCAATTTCAACCATCACGATAATCAGGATAAACATCACCCTGTAAAGGATGGGAAAAAATGGGGTAAGGAAATCGTAACCAAAGAAAAAGTTGGAGGCTAATGAGGCAATAATTATCCCCGGAAGTTGCTTAATACCTTTAAAAGAGATGATGGCAGCTGATAAGCCGATGGGAATCCAAATGGGAAAAAAATAGGTGCTGCGAAAACCAATGAAGAATGAGAGAATGGCCCCAAGGATGTACATTAGAGCCGAATTCATGTTGTCTTTGATAATATGTTTAAAATACGTTTTCTCCACTATGAACAAATAAAAGATTTTTCGAAATATACATTTTTATAGAAACGATAACAATATAATTCTGTCAAACTTTCTTTTAAAAATGTTTAGCGAAATTGTAATAATCCAAATAAAATTAACCATCCCCATTACATTCTTTCCCTTCGCAAAATAAATGAATAAACTCTTTTAGCAATAACATAGAATTTAGGAATTTGATTAACCGTTGAAAAATAATGATGAATTTTTTTTTATTGTAATAATAAATTATTATAACTTGCAATGATTTTTGTAAGAACTATTTTTGAGATTCCAAATATTATGATGAAGAAGTATAAATGGCACGATAAGGTGGTGTTGTTAGTAGAGGATGACCCTTCCAGCCTGTTGCTGCTCCAAACTATCCTTTCGCACACCGGTGCAAAACTTCTTGTTGCCGAGGATGGTGAAACCGCCATAGAATTAGTCAGGGAGAACAACGATATTGACATGGTTTTAATGGATATCCGGTTAACCGGTATTAGTGGATTGCAAGCAACGGAAAGAATAAAAAAGATAGCCCCTGACATCACGGTAATTGCCCAAACTGCTTGTGCTGTACTGGGCGATATGGATATGTGCTTGAGGGCAGGTTGTAATGCATACATAACCAAGCCTTTGCATACAGATACGCTTTTGGAAACCATGGATTACTATTTCAAACGTGCTGTTGCTCAGGATATTTTAGACTCGGTATATTTCTCAAATTAGAATCCTTTTTCTCAATGAAACAATACTAAGTGATGCCGGCGGGTATCACTTTTTTTGTGCCGATCAACCGGTAAGGTTCCTGCTTATTTCACCGATTAATAGCTACTTTTACGGCATCAAGAATTATCATGGAGTTTACCCTTGTTTCCGAATTTCAGCCAACAGGCGATCAGCCCGAGGCCATCAATCAGCTGGTTGAAGGGCTTGAGCGGGGAGATAGGTATCAAACCCTTTTGGGCGTTACCGGATCGGGGAAAACTTTTACCATGGCCAATGTGCTTGCACGGATCAACAGGCCGGCCCTTGTGCTGAGCCACAATAAAACCTTGGCGGCTCAGCTCTACAGCGAGTTTAAGTCTTTTTTCCCCAACAACGCAGTGGAGTATTTTGTGTCGTACTACGACTACTATCAGCCGGAGGCCTACCTGCCCGTAACCGACACCTACATCGAGAAAGACCTCTCCATAAACAGCGAAATAGAGAAGTTGAGATTGAGCGCCACCTCGGCATTGCTCTCCGGACGGAATGATGTGGTGGTGGTTTCATCAGTTTCATGTATTTACGGTATTGGCAACCCCGAAGATTTTCACAGCAACACGGTACGGGTTGTCCGGGGGCAACTGTTGGGAAGGAATATTTTCCTACGGAGGCTGGTGGACAGCCTATACTCACGCAACGAAACGGAGTTTGTCAACGGAACTTTCAGGGTGAAAGGCGATACGGTGGATGTGTTTGCCGCCTACGGCGATTTTGCCTACCGCATCATCTTTTTTGGTGACGAGGTGGAAGCCCTGGAGCGCTTCGACCCCATCACGGGAAGGCTTTTGGAGGAACTCAACGAAGCGGTGATTTACCCTGCCAATATCTTTGTAACAACCCGCGAAAGGATTAATCAGGCCATTACTAATATTCAGGACGATTTAGTCAAACAGGTTGAGTTTTTCAAAAGCATTGGCAAGCCTGTGGAGGCTAAGCGGATATTGCAGCGGGTGGAGTTTGACCTGGAGATGATTCGCGAGTTGGGCTACTGTTCGGGTATCGAAAACTACTCCCGGTACTTCGACGGGAGAGCAGCGGGCATGCGCCCTTTCTGCCTGCTCGATTATTTCCCCAACGATTTCATCACCATCATTGATGAAAGCCACGCTACCATTCCCCAAATCCGTGCCATGTACGGGGGCGACAGGTCGCGTAAGCAAACCCTGGTTGAGTATGGATTCCGCCTCCCCGCAGCCATTGATAACAGGCCGCTCAAATTCGAAGAATTTGAAGGTATTGTGGGTCAGGTAATCTACGTGAGTGCCACCCCTGCCGATTTTGAGTTGGAAAGAACCGGAGGCGTGGTAGTAGAACAGTTGATTAGGCCCACGGGACTGCTCGACCCCGTGGTGGAGGTGAGGCCAAGCCTGACTCAGGTTGACGACCTGATAGGTGAGATAAACGAGCGGGTTAGCCAAAACGAGCGGGTACTCGTTACCACCCTCACCAAGAGAATGGCTGAGGAGCTGGTGAAATACCTGATTAAATTGGATATTAAGTGCAGGTATATACACTCCGATGTGGAAACCATTGAACGTGTGGAGATCATTGAGGGGCTGCGAAAGGGGACATTCGATGTGCTGGTGGGGGTGAACCTTTTGAGAGAGGGTCTCGATTTGCCCGAGGTCTCGCTGGTAGCCATCATCGATGCCGATAAGGAGGGATTTTTGCGCTCGGCACGTTCGCTCACCCAAACTGCCGGCAGGGCAGCCCGAAACCTCAACGGGAAGGTAATCATGTATGCCGATAAGATTACCCAATCAATGCAAGTAACCATTGACGAAACCAACCGCAGGCGCGAAAAGCAGCTCAAGTACAATGAGAAACATGGCATTACGCCAAAGCAAATTCAAAAGGCGCAAAAATCCATTCTGGGCGATGCCGTTGGCAAAAAGCCACTGCACCGGCCCTACTACACCGACCCCGAAAAGGCCGACATTGCTGCCGACCCCGTGGTGAAGTATATGGATGTTAATGCCCTGAAAAAAGCCATTGATCGGTCAAGAAGGAATATGGAAGCTGCTGCCAAGGCACTGGAGTTCATCGAGGCGGCCCGCCATCGCGATGAGATGCTGGTGCTAACCCGATTGCTTGAGGAGAAAACCAAATAGCACGGCTAATGCTATTAGTCCGGTTAAATCAGACTACCTTGTTCATTAGAAAATCAAAACCCGCTGAGTTCCATGTAGATGGTGGGGATAAGCAGTAGAAATCCTGCCACAATCAGTATAAGCAGCAATGGCAGGAACCAACGCAACCATTTGTTGTATGGGATTTTGGCAATGGAAAGAACCCCTACCATAACCCCCGATGTGGGCGAGGCCAGGTTGGTAAAACCACCCCCCACCTGATATACCGTAACGGTTGCCTGCCGTGAAATGCCAATCAGGTCGGAGAATTGCGACATGATTGGGATGGTAAGCGCAGCCTTGGCCGACCCCGAAGCAATGATGGCGTTCAGCACGTTGTAGAAAATGTACATTATGGCCACCGAAGTTAGCGTTCCATAGCCCTGCATGGCAGTTGCCGACCCGTTGAGCAGCGAGTCGATGATTTTGCCTTGCTCCAGCACCACCACAATACCGCTGGCCAGCCCCACCACCAGTGCTGCCGACATGATATCCTTGGCTCCCTCGATGAACAGCTTGGCCAGCTGGCTGGCCTTATTGCCAAAGGCAACCCCTGAAGCCAATCCCATAACCAGGAAAAGCGAAGCTATTTCGATGATATACCAACCGTAGCCCATAACCCCGACAATGAGGAATAGTATGGTGAACAGCAGGATGTTAACAATCAGCAGTTGGACAGAGTGGCGCAATGCGGCTATGCCGGCAATTATCCAGATAACCGTGGCAATGGGGATTATGGGTGTCACCACGGTGGTACTACCAATTTCCATATGGGTGAGCGGAAACAGAAATGAGCAGATGGTGAGGACTATTGCTATGGCAATGAAAATGCCCCAGGCACTTTTCCCCGCCTTGGTTTTTCGCCCATTCACCTCTTCCTCACCCTTCTTGCGCCAGTACTCATCCTCAGCATAAACAGGCGAGAGGGTGGGATTCTTTTTAATCCTGTTGGCATACCTGAGAACATATCCGATTCCGATAAAATTGATTACCAGCCAGATAACAAAGCGGTACTCTATGCCCGAAAAGAGCTGAACTCCAGAGAGCCCTTGGGCTATACCAATGGTAAAGGGGTTGAGCAGCGCACCCGCAAAGCCCAGACCTGCTCCCAGAAAACACATGCTGACCCCCACAATGGAATCGTAGCCCATGCTAATGGCCAGCGGCACAAAGATGATGACAAACGCAATGGTCTCCTCGCTCATGCCGATTACCGCTCCAAAAAAGCTGAAACATATCATGATAAGGGTAATCACCAGATTATTGACGCCGATAAACTTCAGGAATTTGAAACGTTCCAGCCTCTTTGTAAAGTTTAGGAATGAGAAGATGGCCACGTCGAGAGCCTTGCTCTCGTTCATTATCCAAAATGCCCCACCAATCATGAGGATGTAAAAAATTATATCGTGGGTGCGTTTAAATCCCTGAAATATGGATGTGAAAATCTGCCACGATTGGGGTTCCCGCTCCACCTCCACAAAGCTGCCGGGAACAATTACCTCGCGGTTAATCCCATGCACCTCAACTGTCTCACGTGCAAATTCGCCCCCCGGAACAAACCAGGTGAGGATGGCGCTGATAACTATTAGGGAAAAGATAATAACGTAGGTATGGGGAAATGTTCGTTTTTTCTTAGGCTTGGTCATGGTTTCCATTGATTTGTAAGGGCTGAAATATTTGCTGCAATGATATTACTTTTTGTTCAAAATATAAAACCCACTCTCGTCCTGTCAGTGACTGATGCAATTTTTACCCTGTATATCGATAGGTTAAGATCTCCCATCGTGTATCATGGCATGCGTTGGTAGTTTTTTCGCCATATTTTTTCATTAGCACCAAAAAGCATATCTTCGTGGCAGTTCAATAGTGTTGTGCCATGGAGTTAATTATTCAAAATATCAAGAAGTTAGTACAGGTTGAGGATGAGCCACGGGAGAAGGTGACAGGAAAAGAGATGTCGGTTTTGAATTGTATCGACAATGCTTACCTTGTTATAAAGGACGGGCTCATCAGCGATTTTGGTGCGATGACCAATCAACCTGCGGTTTCTCCCAATGCAAAGGTTATCAATGCAGAAGGGAAGATGGTTTTTCCCTCCTTTTGCGATTCGCATACCCACTTGGTGTATGCCGGAAGCAGGGAGATAGAGTACATCGATAAAATTCGCGGACTGTCGTACGAGGAGATAGCCAAAAAGGGCGGTGGGATTCTAAACTCGGCCAAATTGCTTCACAATACCTCAGAGGATGAGCTCTACGCCCAATCGTTGGAAAGGATAAATGAGATAATTTCGCTGGGAACCGGTGCCGTGGAGATAAAAAGCGGATACGGTTTGACGGTGGAGGATGAACTGAAGATGCTGAGGGTGATAAGAAGACTGAAGGATACAACCCCAATAACAATTATGAGCACCTTTTTGGGTGCCCATGCGGTGCCGGCCGGATATAAGGGAAGGCAAACGGAGTACGTTGATTTGATTATTAATGAAATGATTCCGCGTGTTGCTGCCGAGGAACTTGCCGATTACATTGATGTGTTTTGCGACAAGGGTTTCTTTACGGTTGACGAAACCGAAAGGATGCTGATGGCAGGTATGAAGTACGGGCTGCGGGCAAAAATCCATGCCAATGAGTTGGACTACTCCGGTGGCATTCAGGTAGGGGTTAAGTATGGCGCTCTCTCGGTTGACCACCTGGAGTTCACGGGAGAGGACGAGATAAAAACCCTGCTCAATTCCGAAACCATGCCCACGCTGTTGCCGGGAGCAGCCTTTTTCCTGGGAATGGAATATCCTCCCGCAAGGAAGATGATTGATGCGGGGCTACCACTGGCCATGGCATCGGATTACAACCCCGGCTCTTCGCCGTCGGGCGATATGAAGTTTGTCATGTCGCTGGGTTGTATCATCATGCGGCTTCTTCCCGAAGAGGTAATCAATGCTGTTACAATCAATTCGGCCTACGCCATGGGTATTAGCCATACGCATGGCAGCATTGCCAAAGGGAAGGTTGCCAATTTGTTTATTACCAAGCCAATACCTTCGTACGAGTTTATGCCCTACGCATACACCTCGAGGCTCATTGATACTGTGATTCTTAACGGCGAAGTGGTATAGTTCCATTGGCTGAAAGAAAAACGTAAGTTTCATATAGAATCCATAATACTAATCACAAAATCACTAGCCATGAAAAAGATAGTCACTCCTTTACTCATTTCCGCATTGGTACTGTGTTCAAGCGGTTGTGGGCAGTTTAATTTCCCCGTCGATTTCCCCTCCACCTCCTCCGATGGAGGACTAACCACAGCCGAAGTGGTTAAGGGGTTGAAGGAGGCTCTGACCGTAGGGTCAAAGAATTCCGCCAACTCGGCCTCAAAAACCGATGGGTTTTACAAGAACTCATTGATTTTTATCCCATTCCCACCCGAAGCCATTAAGGTTAAGAATACGCTGGAGTCGGCAGGACTAAGCAACCTCACCAACGATTTTGTGCTGTCGCTCAATCGTGCTGCCGAGGATGCCTCGAAAAAGGCATTCCCCATCTTCTCTGAGGCCATTACCAGCATGACCATCAACGATGCCATGGGAATCCTCAAGGGCGCCGACGACGCTGCCACAACCTATCTGAAAAACAAAACTTCAGCCAAACTGAAGGCGGAGTTTAAACCCATCATAAAACAGTCTATTGACAAAGTGAAAGTGACCAGCTATTGGAATCCCATTGCAACCAACTACAATAGGCTCACTGCCCTAACAGGGGGCGAGCAGGTGAACCCAAATCTGGAGGAGTATATCACCGACAGGGCAATGGAAGGGCTGTTTAAACTTATTGCCAAGGAAGAGGCTTTGATAAGGAAAGACCCTGCCGCAAGGGTAACCGATATTCTGAAAAAGGTGTTCGGTTCACTATAGCGATGGTACGATACGGCAATCAGAAACGCGTAAAATCAGTTTATACCTTATATATATAGTATAATCAACTTAACAATCGGAGACTATAAAATGACAACGAAAAGGTTAATCGAATGCGTTCCCAACTTCAGCGAAGGGAACGATATGAATATTATTAATCAGATTACAAGAGAGATAGAGTCGGTAGAGGGCGTTAGGCTAATCGATGTTGATCCGGGCAAGGCTACAAACCGCACGGTGGTTACCATGGTTGGCACCCCCAATGAGGTATGCGAAGCCGCATTTCGCGCTGTTAAGAAGGCGGCCGAATTGATTGATATGAGCAAGCATAAGGGTGCTCACCCGCGGTTTGGTGCCACCGATGTGTGCCCTCTGGTGCCCGTTGCCAACATTACCATGGAAGAAACGGTGGAATATGCACGAAAACTGGCAAAACGCATTGGCGAGGAGCTGAAAATTGGGGTTTACTGCTATGAGTTTGCAGCATTCGAGGAGAAAAGGCGTAACCTGGCCAACTGCCGTGAGGGAGAATACGAGGCACTGCCCAAGAGGCTGAAAGACCCTGCCTGGAAACCCGACTTTGGCCCTGCCGAGTTCAACCCCAAAAGCGGTGTAACCGCCGTTGGAGCACGGAATTTTCTGGTGGCATACAATATCAACCTGAATACCACTTCAACCCGAAGGGCAAATGCCGTGGCATTTGATATCCGTGAGAAGGGGCGCCCACAGCGCATTGGCAACCCCATAACCGGTAAGATAGCCGTTGACGATAAGGGGAATGAGATTTGGATACCCGGTTCCTTGAAAGCCTGTAAGGCCATTGGCTGGTTCATAGATGAGTATGGCATTGCTCAGATTTCCATAAACTTAACCGACATAACGGTGACTCCCGTACATGTAGCTTTTGAAGAGGTATGCAAAAAGGCCCAGGAGAGGGGTTTGCGGGTTACCGGCTCGGAGTTGGTTGGCGTTATTCCGCTGCAGGCAATGCTCGACGCTGGAAGGTACTTTTTGCGCAAACAGAGCCGCTCCACCGGTATCTCCGATGCCGAAATCATTAAGATTGCGGTTAAATCGTTAGGCCTTGATGAGCTTTACACCTTCGACCCTAAGAAGAAGATCATTGAGTATATTTTGGAGGATGACAAGAAGAAGCAACTGGTTGATATGTCCTTGAAAGGCTTTATCGAGGAGACGGCTTCGGAGTCGCCCGCACCGGGCGGAGGTTCCGTGTCGGCAGCCATGGGTGCCATGGGGGTTGCGCTGGGGACAATGGTGGCCAACCTATCCTCGCACAAGGCAGGCTGGGATGACAGATGGGAGGAATTCTCGGAATGGGCCGAAAAGGGAAAGGCTTACCAGGATCAACTGGTAAAACTGATTGATGAGGATACCAACGCTTTCAACCGCATCATGGATGCCTTTGGGCTGCCCAAATCAACCGATGAGGAGAAGGCGATTCGCAAACAGGCCATCCATGAGGCTACCCTTTATGCCATTGAGGTTCCCTTTAAAGTGATGCAGCTCTGCTATCAGTGTATGGAGGTGATGAAGGCCATGGCCGAAATCGGGAACCCCAATTCCGTTTCTGATGCAGGGGTGGGGGTTCTGGCAGCACGTTCGGGCGTTATGGGAGCGTTTCTGAATGTTAAAATCAATGCAGCGGGGCTAGAGGATAAAACTTTAGTAAGCGACTATATAAAGGGAGGTGAGGAATTGGTAGAAAAGGCCAATCTGCTGGAGAAAGAAATTTTAGATATGGTTAATGGTAAAATAGTCATTTAACTCTCTTAGGTTGTTGTTTATAACTGCTATTACATGGTTATAAATCAAACACAAACAGACGATCGTATCGATCGTGAAAAAACAGTATTAATACTGTTAAATGTTTATGATTTTTGGCTTATATGTTTGAATAATCATTTTAACTATCTATATTAGCACGCGAAATTGCAATAACTTTTTTTAATTCTTTTTATTAACCTAAAATTTGATCTATGAAAAGACTATGCGTATTCCTTGCGCTATTAGCGTTTGTGGGAATAAACATCCTTCAGGCGCAAACAGTGCAGGTAACCGGTACTGTAACCAGTGCCGAGGATGGGATGCCCATACCAGGGGTATCAGTAATGGTGAAGGGAACCACCATTGGTACTTCAACCGACATTGACGGGAAGTATGCTTTGTCAGTCCCACAAACTGCCACAGTTTTGGTGTACTCTTTCGTTGGTATGCGTACTCAAGAGATTGAGATTGGAGGACGTACAACTATTAACATTGTACTGGAATCCGATACTCAAGAGATTGAGGAGGTGATGGTTGTTGCATACGGAACTGCCAAAAAATCAAGTTTTACCGGATCAGCCACAACAATTTCTGCCGAAAAAATTGAGAAGATCCAGGTAAGTACGGTTTCCAAGGCCCTTGAAGGTATTTCTCCGGGTGTTCAAGTTGTTTCCAGCTCCGGCCAGCCTGGCGAGGAAGCCACAATCCGAATCAGGGGTATTGGGTCTATTAATGCATCAGCAGCACCACTTTATGTTGTTGATGGTGTTCCTTATGGAGGTAATATTAGTTCCATCAACCCCAATGACATTGAGTCAGTTTCTTTCTTGAAGGATGCTGCTGCTAACTCGCTATACGGCTCTCGCGCTGCGAACGGTGTAATTATGATTACTACAAAAAAGGGCGCTAAAGGCACTTCGCAAGTTCGTTTCGAGAGCAGGGTAGGGGTTAACTCTAGGGGTGTACCCGAGTACGATTTGATTACCGATCCAGGCCAGTATTACGAGTTGAGCTGGGAGGCTCTCCGCAATCAGAATCAGTATGCCGGTGCCGGAATGGATGCAGATGTTGCAGGAGCTCTTGCATCGAGAAATCTAATTCAAGCATTGGGTAATTACAATAATTATAATGTACATGACACCACTGTTGTTCTTCCCAACGGGAAGTTAAATCCCGCTGCCAAATTATTGTACAATGATAAATGGCACGATGAGATGTTCAATAATTCAGTTCGTCAGGAGTATCAGTTGAGCATTTCAGGAGGAACTGAAAAATCATCCCACTACATCTCTTTTGGTTACTTAAACGATAAGGGTTATGTAGTTCGTTCTAACTATGAGCGTCTAAGTGGTCGTACTAACCTTGATTATCAGGTGTATGATTGGTTAAAAGTGGGTTCAAACATCGGTTATACACGTGATGCCCAGAACTTCCCAACATCCAGTGGTTCGGCCTATGTGAACTCTTTCATGTTTACCCGTAATATTCCGGTTATTTACCCTGTGTACTATCGTAATATTGTTGGAGACTATGTACTCGATGCCAAAGGGAATAATCGTTATGACTTTGGGCAGGACTTTATTCTGGACGAGAATGGCGAAAAAATCCAAATAGGTGTAGATGGTGATGGCAATCCTGTGTACAGACAGTATTCACGTAAATATGGATCGAATGTGAATCCTGTGGCTACCACAGATCTGGATATTAGAGAGAACCTTTATGAAACCGTTTCTCTCCGCCCATATGTTGAGATTCGTTTCCTTAATGATTTCAAATTCGTTACCAACCTCAGCGTTGACAGTAGGAATTACATTGGAACTTCGTATCAAAACCCACTTTATGGTGATGCAGCCACTGCACAGGGAAGAAGTAATAAGTACCAGACAGCCTATTTGGTTTCAACGTTTAACCAGCTGTTAACATGGAACAAATCTTTTGACATTCATAATATTGAGGTGCTAGTTGGACATGAGTCGTTTATGACCAAAAACGACTACTTGTACGGTAGAAAAGAAAAGTTCTTCATACCCGATATCCCTGAACTTTCCAACGCCGCCATTATTTCAACAACAACGTCATATCGTACAGAGACACGCCAAGAGTCCTATCTGTCAAGGGCAATGTACAACTACGACAATAAGTATTTCCTTTCGGCCAGCTTCAGGAGGGATGGTTCATCCCGCTTCCATCCCGATCATCGTTGGGGTAATTTCTGGTCCGTTGGAGGTGCATGGCTAATGCACAAAGAATCGTTCCTGCAGGATATCTCTTTCATCAATGAACTTAAGTTTAAAACCAGCTACGGAACCAATGGTAATAATGGACTTCTTGACCAGTCCGGATATCCGGTGTATTTCCCATATCAGGACCTGTTTGTGGTTACTAACGTAGATGGAGAAATAGCTTTGCAGCAGACGTATAAAGGTAATAAAGAGATAACCTGGGAAAAGAGTAAGAGCTTTAATATTGGCTTTGAAGGTATGTTTTTCAAAGCCCTTACTTTTGAAATCGAGTATTTCCATAAGTACACCTTTGATTTGCTCTTTAACCAACCTCTTCCCCCATCGAGCGGCTTTACTTACTTCCCAAATAATATTGGTAATATGGTGAATAGGGGTATCGAGTTCTTAGTTGGATACGATATCTTTAAAACGAAAGATTTTTCATGGAACGTAACTGTAAACGCCACCCATTACAAAAATGAAATAACCAGTCTGCCCGATTATATCAATGCAGCAGGTGGTGCTCCGGTTGGAACCAAGAGATTGGTGGAAGGCGGTGGAATTTACGATTTCTATATAGAAACATATCGTGGAGTTGATGAAGAAACAGGTGTTGCACTGTTTATGACCGAAAGCCGACTCAAACAATCCAATGGTGATATTGATACAGATGAAACAGGCAACTTGCCCTTGCGTTATAAAGGATCTGCAATTCCCGATTTATATGGTGGTATCTCATCAACCCTGAATTACAAAGGAATTGATTTCTCCTTTGGATTCTCATATCAGGTTGGTGGTTTGGTGTATGATGGTGTTTATGCAGGATTAATGGGAGGTCTAAGCGAATTGGGAGGCAGCAACTTACACGTTGATGCATTGGATCGTTGGACACCACAGAATACAAAAACCAATGTTCCCTTGCTCCGTGCAGGTATTCAAAGTGCCAGCCAGCGCTCTGATAGATTCTTGATCGATGCATCCTATTTCAATATCCGTAATATTTCCTTGGGATACACCATACCTAAGAAAGCATTCGGTGCAAATGTTCCCATTGCTTCCATGAGGATTTATATGGTTGCCGACAACGTTTACCTATGGAGTCAGAGGAAAGGATTTGACCCAAGGCAAAGCATTACCGGAACTACGGATAACAACTACTCACCCATCAGAACTATTTCGGGTGGATTATCGTTAACATTCTAAAAACACTATAACTATGAAAAAAATATTAATTTTCCTTCTGGGTATCAGTTTGTTTCTGGTAGGTTGTCAGGGCGATTTTCTCGATGTTCAGCCGACCGACCAGATATCGAAAACGACACTGGATGAATATGCAAACTCCAGCCCCGATGCTGTTGTTGCTCTTACCGAACCGATAGTGAATGGTTTTTATCAAACCATGATAGATTACCAAGGAAACCATGACGTGTTTGGACAAAAAGCAGTTGATCTGGCCATGGACCTTCAGGGCATGGATATGGTGCAAACTATTTTCCACTGGTTCGGTTACGATTATCAAATGGAAAACCGCGATTACAACTATCGTAGGGTAAACAGAACCTGGGAATTTTACTACCAGCTGATTTTTGGAGCCAATGAAGTGTTGCAATTAATGCCCGAAAGTCCGGATGATCCTAAGTTGATCAGCTTTAAAGGTCAGGCACTGGGTATTAGGGCTTATGCTTATTTTTACCTAATCAGAATTTATCAATTCACCTATGACGGGCATCAGCAACGATTGGGTGTTCCGCTTTACAGGCTTACCGGATCCGAAATTGAAGATGGACGAAGAGCCACTGTGGAGCAAGTATATGAAGGGATAATTGATGATTTTGAGAAAGCATATGAATTGCTTACTCAGGTTAACCTTTCTAATAGTCAATTCAATAAAAATGCAGCCGCTTTGTACCTTTCGGATGCATATCTAACCATGAAAAACTATGAGAGGGCAGCATTCTATGCCAATAAGGCTCGCGAAGGATTTTCGCTTATGTCAAAGGCACAGTACACTGAGGGATTCAATTCCGTAGATAATCCGGAGGTTATTTGGGGATGCCCTATTACGCCTGAGAATACCAATTACTATGCAAGTTACCTGTCACACATTGCTCACTTTTTGGTAAACGGAGATATTGCACAAGGGTATGGTGGACCGTATGCACCTAAAGCAATTTATGGAGTGCTTTACAACCAGATTCCTGCATCCGATATTCGTAAAATGATGTGGGTATCATCGGGCCCTGAACAATATGTAAACCGTAAGTTTTTATGGTACGAAGATTTCCTTGGTGATTACCAATATGCAAGGGTAGCCGAAGCATATCTGATTGAGGCCGAAGCTCTGGCTCATACCAATGAAGGCCAAGCACGTCAGGTTCTTTACGACCTGGTGAAAGAAAGAGACTCACAATATCAGCTTTCGACCAATAGCGGTCAGGCTCTGCTGGATGAGATTCAGTTTCAGAAAAGAATCGAGCTGTGGGGTGAGGGTAGAGCACAATTCGATCGCAAGCGTTTGAAACTTGGCGTTGACAGAACCGGAAATGAACCGGATAATAATCATACGCCAGGAGGACGTTTGAAGTTCGAGTGGAATAATAAGGTTTTCGTTTTCGCAATGCCAATGCTGGAGATTGATGCCAATCCAAATCTTGTGCTTGACGATAACCAGTAAGTTAAACCAATTTGTTTTACATTTAAATAACTAATGTTACTATGAAAAAGATCACAACAGTATTGGTTATTATCTCCATGGTTATTAGTTTCTTCGCATGCAAAGAACAGTGTGAAAAAGACAATACCGGAGAGTTAACCATTGTAAATAAGACCGAAAGAGCAATATGGTTTGACGTAACCGAAGGAAGTTCGACCAATGAAAACAGGTTAGTACAATCCGGTGCGAAAACAACCTACACAATGCCAAATACTAAAGTTAAGATTTGGGCATCGCATACCAATGTTGACTCAATGTTTTTTATGGTTAAAACACAGGGAGTTGCAAGGTGTGAAGAAATTGTTTATGAAACTTCAGCGCAAGCCTGTAAGCTAACTCAATCCATTGATACCGTAACCATTACCAATAATACGGGTTTTGATGGGGTTATTAATTTGCAAGTACAAAATGGATACCCCGAATTCCAAGGGGAAGTTACCTTGGCTAATGGAGCAAGCCATTCGTATTACAACGTGAATGTTGGTAGCGGAGTGATGAATTATATTATCACTGTTAATGGTGTAAGGCGTAAAAGTGCCAATATAGAGATTGCCGCTTGCGATCCCGAGTTCAGATATACTTGGAACCCATAGTAAAGTATTAAGAGATTAATTAATCGAGACCGTTTCAGCCAATTGAGACGGTCTCTTTTTTTAAAGTATAGGTGGTTTCGTTGCTCTAACCAATCAAACCTATAGAAACGAATACGTTTTTACTGGAATGTTCAGAGGTTGCCATGAGAAACTCTCGTTTTCAGGAATTGTAAGAGATCAGCAAATTCCACCATACTTTCAAATGCTGATGAATTGATATGGACAAACAAATTCCCCTTACATGCATCCGAAAAAAATGCCATTGATGTGTTAAATAACAGGTTTTTTGAGTATATTGCATCCCTTTTTGAAACGTTTCTAAATTTGTTGATATCATTGTAACAAAATGATATTGAAATTTTTACAGAATGATTTTCAACACACTTTAATAATTAAAATAAAATGGCACAAGGACAGAAATCAAAGGGAGTGATTGCCATCCTAACCGGCGGAGGCGATGTTCCCGGGTTGAACCCTGCCATCAGAGCCGTAACCATCAGGGCACTTCGCGAGGGCTACCAGGTTGTTGGAATACGGAGGGGATGGGCAGGAATGATTGAAATTGTTAGGGATAAAGAGGCTGACAATAGCAATTGTTATGAATGGCTTACGGAAGAACGGGTTAGTAAATCTTTCAGGACCGGAGGAACATTTTTACATACATCACGCACTAACCCCTCGAAGGTTGCCAAGGATAAGGTGCCTCAGCAGTATAGAAGCAAGTATCAGAAGGAGGTGAACGACCTGACTCCCGAGGTGATTAAAAATCTCGATTTTTTGGGGGTCGATTACCTTATTCCCATTGGTGGAGACGATACGTTGAGCTACGGTGTGCGTTTGTACCAGGAGGGGGAGAAAGTTATTGCCATACCGAAAACCATGGACAATGATGTGCCCGGAACAGACTACTGCATAGGCTTTAGTACCTGTATCACCCGTACAATTGCCATGACGGATATACTGCGCACTTCTGCAGGTTCGCACGAGCGTATCCTTGTGATGGAAGTTTTTGGACGTTATGCAGGTTTCACCGCCATGCTTCCTACCATGGCCGGAGTGGCTAATCGCTGTGTTATTCCTGAGCATCAGTTTGATGTAGAACTGCTTACTCAACTACTCGTTGAGGACAGAAGGCTGAATTCTAGCCACTATTCGTCTGTTATGATTAGCGAAGGCGCTACATTCAAAGGAATGGACAAGATGGTATTCTCGGGCTCAGAGGTGGATGCGTATGGGCATGCCAAACTTGGTGGCATTGGCGATCTGGTGGCCCAAAAGATTAAAGAACTTTCTCCCAAGTTTAATAATGGGAAACCGGTCAATATCATCAATCAGAAGCTGGGTTACTTGGTAAGGGGCGGCGAGCCTGACGCCATTGACTCCATAGTGCCAATGGCATTCGGAAACCTGGCTCTTGACCTTATTCTGAAGGGAGTACATGGGCGTTTGGTAGTGCTGAAGAATGGTAGGTACGATAACATGCCTCTGGATGTGGTGACCAGCCAAAAGAAACTGGTCAATGTACAAAAGTTTTACAACACTGAGAGGCTCAGGCCGTTCTATAAAAGTTTCGAAATGCTCCCACTGTTTATAATGACAAGCGATTAGCGTGAGAGCAAGGCTGTACGGCATATGTAAGCAGTAACATTTTATTGTTATTTGTTTGTAACAAATGAACTTGCTTTCGACAGGGAATTTTTGTTGCGTACAGAAAATTTGACTTTGAATTTAAAGATATGTAGGTTAGGGGTGTTTTGGCACCCCTTTTTCTATCCATTCATTTGTCGAGTTCGCCTTCAACCCTTTCAATGATTTTGGTAGTGATGGAATGCAGCAGATTTATGTCCTGCTCGTTAGCGTTAGCAAGGCGCTCCAGAACTCTGCCATGGATGAGCGTCTCGGGAGGCAACCCAATACCATTCAATACCTTGATCACTTTTTCCTTCAAAGGCTTATAGGCGGTATGCTGGGGATTTTTGGCATTTTGTCCTCCAAAATTTCCTAAACCTATTCCTGAAAGTGAGTATGTGTAGATCATCACTGCCTGCGCAAGATTTAACGAAGGGTATGAACCTGCAAGCTGCACAGACGATACCACATCGCAAAGTGCAATATCCTCATTTGATAAACCCGATTCCTCGCCTCCAAATACAATGGCCAATTCCTGTACTGTATCCCCTTTGTCTTCGATGAAGGATTTTAGTCTGTTTACGCTGATCTCATTCTTTCTAACCCAACGTTGTTTCGAACTGGTAGCAATGGAAAAATCGATGTCAGCAAGGGCATCGCTCAGCGAGTCGTAAACCTTTGCATTATACAATATATCGTGCGAGCCATGTGCCAGCATCATGGCTTTTTCGCAAAGGTAGTCGCAAGGGTTGACAAACCTCAAGTCGTTAAATCCCATAGTTTTTAATGCCCTTGCAGCAGCCCCTGCATTCTCAGGTACAGTGTTGTTGACTAAAATATACGAGATTCTCATTTTCACTTTAATAGATTATTAAAAATAATAGCATCAAAGGCCAATTCTTACATCATAGTAGGCCATATATTGATGGACATAAGCCATTTACCTTATTGTTAAACTCTTTTTCAGTAATATTGCATTGCAAAGTTTAAAAAAGATAATGAGGGTTGATGGAAAATGGAATGAATTATTTATCTTTAATCGTAATTATTTTGAAATCCCGTCATGTTAACCTATCGACTCAAAACCGGAAAAATCCATCGTTCAACCTCCCTAAAATGGGTATTTGCAACAACATTCTGTTTAATTCTTGCAGCAACTTTTTTCAGCTGCACAAGAATTGATAAGAATAAGGAGCTAACTGAAGGCATTATTGAATACAAGGTATTCTATTTAAATACTGATTCAGTTAGGTTCGATCCCGACATTCGCCCCGATTGCATGGTGGTTAAATTTAAAGAGAATAATACAGTGAACAGGGTGGAGGCCCTGTCGGGTGCTTTTTCGTTTGCTTTTATTCAGGATCTTGATACCAAAACGTCAGTCACGTTGGTGAAAATTTTTAACAAAAAGCTGTTTTACAGGGAGCCATTGGTGGAGAATAGTTGCCATTTTGCATACAAATCTATGCCGAGCATTACAATCGAATACAGCGATGAAACAGAAGAATTTTTGGGTTTTCAATGTAAAAAGGCTCTTGCTACATTCAACGATAGTATTGCTTCTTCCTTTGAAATATGGTACACAGATGAAATTAAAATAAATAATCCTAACCACAATACACCGTTCGAAGCCATAGATGGCATTATGCTTAAGTTCTCCGTGATTATGTTCAATCACCGGATGAATATTGTTGCAACGGCTGTTAAACCTGCCACACTGCCCAAGGATGAGTTTGTGATTCCCTTCGATTATGAAGAGGTGGATTATGATACGATGATGGAGTTGATATATCTATTTCAATAGCATTACATAGGCATTTTCGGAATTATTCCCTTACTTTGTAAGGGATTTTTTGTTTTTTTTTACTTTTCAAGATTCAATAATAACAACTGGCACTTATGGCTAAAGTTGGAAATGATTCCAAGACGAAAAAAAATGAGGGAAAGCCGAAAAGGAGTTTTTTTAAGGACGATCGCATTCGGTTTACCTTTGGGCTGTTAGTCCTGTTTTTCTCGCTATACCTTACCATTGCCTTTGTATCGTACCTGTTTTCATGGCAATCGGACCAGAGTTTCCAATGGCAATCCATCTTTTCCGATTCATCAGTGAGGGTTCACAATTGGGCAGGAAAGGTTGGAGCCTCCTTTGCTTCGCAATTTTTAAATCGGTGGTTTGGCATTGCCTCGTTTGCAATCCCCTTTTTAATAGGAATTATTGGCCTAAGGCTTTTAAAAATCAGACTCTTGCCCTTACGGAGTACGATTCTGAAAAGCTTATTAGGAATGGTGCTTGTTTCATTACTCTTCGGATTCCTTTTTGGAAATGCCGGAAACATTCTCGGAAGCGGATTAGGCGGTGCACATGGTCTTTTTATCAGCGAATGGCTCATTGCATTCGTAGGAAAGTCAGGTACATTATTCCTGTTGATAGTTGTCTGTACTGCATATCTGTTATATTTGAATGTGAGCATATTGCCACTGTATAAGCGTATTGCATTGGCCGTAATCAGTCTTTTCAAAATATCGCCAAACAATAAGGATGATGGTACGGACAAAACATTTAGCGAGTTGGATGGCAAGGATGATCAGAGTCATTCTGCTGATTCCACTCAGGATGAAAATGAACGGACTGACATGGAGCCATTCAGTGTATTAAAAAGCGATAATGTTGATGATTATGAAGAGGATGACTCTGCTGGTGGCATTAAGGACGATGAGTTGGATGATGATGTTGAAGATTCTGACGAAACAAACAGGATTGCTACCACCGATGATGTTGAAATGGAGGTAAACATTAATCTTGAAGAGAATGGAGATCAGCAGGTGATTGTTACTCCTGAATTCTACGATCCTACCAAAGAACTTTCTGCATATCAGCTTCCGCCCATTGAACTTTTAGAGGACTACCGACATCGTCAGGCCCCCGTGACCGAGGAGGAGTTGCGTAGCAACAAGAACAAGATTATCGAAACGCTGGGTAATTATAACATACAAATTGCCAAAATATTGGCAACAGTTGGCCCCACCGTTACCCTTTATGAAATAGTCCCTGCTCCGGGGATTAGAATCAGCAAAATTAAAAACCTTGAGGATGACATTGCCTTGAGCCTGGCTGCATTGGGCATTAGAATTATTGCTCCCATTCCGGGTAGGGGAACCATTGGTATTGAGGTACCAAACCTGAAACCTGAGGTGGTTTCAATGGCTTCCATTATCCGTTCCTCGAAGTTTCAGGATAATAAGTTCGATTTGGCCATTGCATTGGGTAAAACCATATCCAATGAAACATTTGTGGTCGATTTGGCCAAAATGCCCCACCTGCTGGTGGCCGGTGCAACCGGACAGGGGAAATCGGTTGGATTGAATGCCATTATCACCTCGCTGCTTTACAAAAAGCACCCTGCACAGCTTAAATTTGTTTTGGTTGACCCCAAAAAGGTTGAGTTAACTCTGTACAATAAGCTGGAGAGGCATTTTTTAGCCAAACTCCCCGACTCGGAGGAAGCCATTATTACCGATACCCAAAAGGTGATTTATACGCTCAATTCACTCGGTATTGAAATGGATGCCCGTTATGACCTCCTAAAGGCTGCCCACGTGAGGAATATTAAAGAGTATAACGAAAAGTTTACTGCCCGACGTCTTAACCCCGAGAAGGGGCATCACTATTTACCCTATATCGTTGTGGTTATTGATGAGTTTGCTGATCTGATTATGACTGCAGGGCGGGAAATTGAAACTCCCATGGCCCGTATAGCACAATTGGCACGGGCGGTAGGTATTCACCTTATAATTGCCACCCAGCGACCTACCACCAATATTATAACCGGTGTTATCAAAGCCAACTTCCCGGCACGTATTGCCTTTAGGGTATCATCAATGATTGACTCCAGAACCATTCTGGACACATCGGGGGCCAATCAATTGGTTGGCAGGGGTGACATGCTTATCTCGACGGGTAACGATCTGGTTCGTGTACAGTGCGCATTTATTGATACACCGGAGGTTGAAAGGATAACCGATTTCATTGGTAATCAAAGGGGGTATGCAACGGCATACAATTTGCCGGAATATACCGGCGATACTGGTGAAGAAACCCTCGAAGTTGACCTTGGGAAACGGGATGACCTTTTCGAAGAGGCTGCACGACTGGTGGTTCAATATCAGCAAGGATCAACTTCGCTGATTCAGCGAAAATTAGCCATCGGTTACAATAGGGCTGGCAGGATTGTTGATCAATTGGAAGCGGCCGAAATTGTTGGTCCTTTTGAGGGCAGCAAAGCTCGCCAGGTTCTCATTAAAGATGAAACGTCGTTGCAAAATATTCTTGCAAAATTGAACGGAGAACAGAGTGATTAATGGATTAAAAAAGATTAGGTATGAAAAAATTGTTTTTGGCGGCTTTAACCTGTAGTTTAACGATTTTCTCCTTTGGACAATCAGCCCCGTTGGGGAAGGATTTAGTAAGGCTTTTCTCCGAAAAGATTCAATCGTACCAAACGATTAAAACAGTTTTTGCTTTTACCCTCGAAAATTTACAGGAGGGGCTTACCGACACCTACGATGGTACACTGTCCTACAAGGGTAAACAGTATAACCTTTCACTCATGGGCATGGAGGTTTACTACGATGGCGAAACAAAGTGGCAGTATATACCTGAGGCCAATGAGGTTACCATATCAAAACCCTCTTCACTTGATGGCGGCCTGTTTGATGATCCTACCAGAATATTCAGCAACTACGAGAAGGATTTCAAATCGAGATTTATTGGCGAACAGGTTGAAAAGGGTGTGGGTATCTACGAAGTTGATCTTTATCCTGAAGACCTTTCGGAACCCTATTCGCTTATCAAGATTAGATTTAACAAGGAGACACTCGAACCCATATCAGTGAAATATCAGGGTAAGGACGGTATCAACTATATTATCAACGTGAAAAGTTTTAAGCCCAATGTCCATTTGAAAGCGGATCTTTTCTCATTTGATGTGACAAAGTATAAGGGAATTGAAATTGTCGATTTAAGGTAACGCCATCCATCGCATATTGCACATTGTACATTGCAAATTACATTGGCATAGCCTTGGGATACTCAATGCGGGCGTGATATATGTTCAGTAGTTTCTTCTTAAAGGCAGATTTGACAACCGTAATATCCTTAAATGTAATGTCAGCATCGCTGTATTGTTCTTCAATTTGCTGATAGTTAATGATATTCTCAACCAGGTCGTTTATGGCTTCGTAAGTAATGGTTTTCAATGCCCGCGAAGCTGCCTCCACTGCATCGGCCATCATTAGCACAGCAGTCTCGCGTGAGAAAGGTTTTGGCCCCTTGTAGCTGAAAAGGGAAACGTTGTCTTTTAATTCAGGATACTTTTCGCGGTATAAACGCAAAAAGTATTGTACTTTGTTCGTGCCGTGGTGTGTCCTGATAAAGTCGATAATCTGTTCTGGAATGTTGTGTTTTTTAGCAATCTGTATGCCCTCGGCCACATGCTTTATGATAATTTCGGCACTCTCTTCGTAATCTATGCCTTGATGTGGATTGAATCCTGAGGCCTGGTTTTCAATAAAATAGTATGGATTGTTCATTTTGCCAATATCATGGTATAGAGCTCCGGCGCGAGCCAGAAGGGGATTGCCACCAATTTTAAAAATGGCCTCCTCGGCAAGATTGGCAACCTGAAGTGAGTGTTGGAAAGTCCCAGGCGCCTTTTCGGCCAACTGCCGAAGTAAATCCTGGTTTGTATCGGAGAGCTCCATCAGTGTTGTATCCGACAGGAAACCGAATATCTTTTCGAATAGGTAGATCAGCTGATAAGAGGTTAAAAGCAGAAGGGCATTGATGGCAAACCATAGAAAACTGTAGGGATCGATGGTTAAAATACTTCCTTCTTGAATAATGGCAATTCCAACATAGACAGCTATATACGAAATATAAACCAATGATATGGATAGGAACAACTTTCCTCGTCGATATAGATTTGTTAAGCTGATTATGGCAATGATGCCCGCAATAAAGTGAATGAATACGAATTCGAAGCTGTTGGGAACGAAGAAACCTACCAAAAATACCGTAACTAGGTGGATAAACAGGGCAAGCCTCGAATCGTAAAAAGTCCTTATGAAAATGGGGACTATGGCAAGGGGTATTATGTAAATATTAATTATGTTTCTTTTTATCAGAATTGACGATAGAATCGCCATGATGGTTATCAAAAGTAGAATGAAGATTATCTTGCGATTGTCGCTAAGAATTTCCCTTCGAAAATTGTATAGAAAAAGGAAAAGCATTAGAAAAAGCATGGAAATCAGCAGGGCTTGTCCCAGAATAAGCACCCTGAAACTGCCCCTAAACCCAATCTTGCTCTCATGCTCCCTTTTCAGCGAGAATATTATCTGGTAAAGATCCTGATTTATCACTTCACCCTTGGTTACAATGCTTTCTCCGGCATACACCAATCCTTTGGTAATGGATAGGTTGGCCAACATGTCCTGAGTAATTATTTCCGTTGACTTTGCATCGAAATGTAGGTTGGCCAGTACATAGTTACCCCAATCGATGCTCTTCACAAAACTCCCACTTATCGGGTATTTAGAGGCTATTATAGCTGTTTTTGTTTGCAGGTAATCAATGGCCGATCCGGTAGAGAATAGCTCTGAAAGGGGAGTCTCAAACGCCCGGTTCCCTGTCAATATCGATATGCTGTTTGTTTGTTTACCGGAAATATCGAAATATTCACCATTGCTGATAATACCTTTTTTGTAAACAAATGATAGTTGCTTTTGCAATTCTGCCATTATGGGCTCAGGAATTTGAGCAGTATTCTTTCTTTCCTTATTTTGATTCTCAAACAAATCTGAGACCTCGGTCTTAAAACGGGGGAGTACCCGTATTAGAACAGCAGAATCAAGCCTGAATATGGGTTTGACGTTGGAAAGAATAGCATTGCGTTCGGCAATGATCTCACTATCAGTTTTGTAAATGGGAAAATCGAACGGGGCGATCAAATCCTCATGCATCCATGCTTTACCTTTCTGAAATTCGTATTTAAACTTTCTTTCGCGGGGGAGAAAAACTAAGATGGCAACAATGGCAACTAAAAATAAAAGCCCTCGGATAATATCTTGAAAATGTAGTTTTAGAAAGCGGTATATCTTTTTCATAAAACGAAGCTGAAATTTTCTGAATCACGCAAATATAACATTTAAAACACTATAAAGGTTTTGACATTAATTTATATGTAGTATAAAATCTCTTGTTGTAGCAGCTCTTGCTACTATTCTCAGCTACTGATAACACTTTTTTAATCCCTATGAGCCAGACAAATCGACAGTAAAAAGAGTTTGTAAAAAGACATTATGACACGATCAATTTAATGGCAAGCGTTTTGACCTTGGTGAGGCAGCATGATTAACAACGATTAATAAATATAAACATATGAACTTAAACGATTTCACTATCAAATCACAAGAGGCCATTCAGCAGGCCTTCTCCATAGCTCAAGGCTATCAGCATCCGGCCATTGAGCCTGCCCACTTGTTAAAGGGTATAATGAGTCAGGCCGAAAGCGTGTCCGGCTTTATATTCAATAAGATGGGTGTTAACACGGCCAATTTCGATTCGGTTCTAAATGGCATTCTCTCCCGATTCCCCAAAGTTTCGGGCGGAGAACAGTACCTGAGTGCTGCAAGCAACAGGGCACTGCAGAAAGCATCGGGGTTTGCCAAGGAGATGGGTGACCAATACGTGTCGGTTGAACATCTCATTTACGGACTGTTGGAATCGGGCGATCAGGTATCGCAGATTATGAAGGATGCCGGTATGAATGTGTCTGACCTGAAGAAAACCATTGCAGAGTTAAGGAAGGGATCAAAGGTTGAGTCGCAAACAGCGGAGGATACTTACAACGCATTGAATCGTTTTGCACTCCATTTAAACGAGATGGCCCGGAATGGGAAACTCGACCCTGTTATTGGGCGCGATGAGGAGATTAGGCGGGTTTTGCAAATACTCTCGCGTAGGACAAAAAATAACCCCATACTCATAGGTGAGCCGGGCGTTGGCAAAACGGCAATAGCCGAGGGGATTGCCCATCGAATAGTGAATGGCGATGTTCCTGAGAACCTGAAATCGAAACAACTTTTCTCTCTCGACATGGGAGCGTTGATAGCCGGTGCCAAGTATAAAGGAGAATTTGAAGAGCGTCTTAAATCGGTAATAAAAGAGGTTGTTGCTTCGGGCGGCGAGGTGGTGCTTTTCATCGACGAGATACATACTCTGGTGGGAGCAGGGAAGGGAGAGGGTGCTATGGATGCTGCCAACATTTTAAAACCAGCATTGGCTCGTGGCGAACTTCGCGCCATTGGTGCTACCACTTTTAATGAATACCAGAAGTATTTTGAAAAGGATAAAGCTCTTGAAAGGAGATTCCAATCCGTGCTGATTGATGAGCCAAGCGTTACCGATGCCATTTCCATTCTGAGGGGTTTAAAAGAGAGGTACGAGAGCCACCATGCGGTTAGGATTAAAGATGAGGCCATAATATCAGCAGTGGAATTGTCGAACCGCTATATTACCCAAAGGTTTTTGCCCGATAAGGCAATTGACCTTATCGACGAGGCTGCATCGAAATTACGCCTCGAAATGAACTCTGTGCCTCAGAGCATTGACGAGATAGAAAGGCGCATTAAACAGCTTGAGATTGAACGTGAGGCCATAAAACGTGAGGGCGATGATAAGAAGGTGGCATCGCTTAGCCATGAGATAGCCAACCTGAACGAGGAGAGGAATACCCTGAGAGCCAAGTGGCAATCGGAAAAAAACATCATTGAAAAGATACAGCAGCACAAGAACGCCATTGAGGGGTTAAAAGTAGAGGCAGACAGCGCAGAACGTCTTGGTGATTACGGAAAGGTGGCTGAGATACGATATGGGCGCATAAAGGAGGCCGAAAAGGCCATAGATACTCTCAAAAGTGAGTTGGCTGAAATGCAGTCCGATTTCTCGCTGATTAAGGAGGAGGTCGATTCGGCCGATATAGCCGAAGTGGTGGCCCGATGGACTGGTATCCCGGTAAGCCGGATGCTGCAGAGCGAGAGGGAGAAACTGCTGACCCTTGAAGACCATCTGCACGAAAGGGTAGTTGGTCAGGACGAGGCCATTTCGGCAGTTGCCGATGCGGTTCGCAGGAGTAGGGCCGGGCTACAGGATTCCAAACGCCCCATTGGGTCGTTCATATTCATGGGGACAACGGGTGTTGGTAAAACCGAACTGGCAAAAGCTTTGGCGGAGTTTCTTTTCAATGAGGAGGAGTTGATGACAAGGATAGACATGAGTGAATATCAGGAACGCCATTCCGTTTCGAGGTTAGTGGGAGCCCCTCCGGGGTATGTTGGGTACGATGAGGGAGGACAGCTCACCGAGGCAGTGCGCCACAAACCCTATTCAGTGGTGCTACTCGATGAGATAGAAAAGGCTCATCCTGATGTGTTTAATATTCTGCTTCAGGTGCTTGAGGACGGGCGGCTTACCGACAATAAAGGGCGACTGGTTGATTTTAAGAATACTATTATCATTATGACTTCCAACATCGGTTCGCACATTATCCAGAGCAACTTCGAAAATGCTACAAATGGCGTATCGCACCAGGTGATGGATAGGACACGTGCGCAGGTATTGGAATTGCTCCGATCGACAATCCGTCCGGAATTTCTAAACAGGGTGGATGAGATTATCATGTTCTCGCCCTTAACAAAAAGCGAGATACGGGAGATTGTGAACATGCAATTTCAAATAATCCGAAAAATGTTGGAAGAGCAAGGTATTACATTGAGTATTACCGAAAGTGCCATTGATTGGATTGTTGCAACGGGCTTCGATCCTTTGTACGGAGCAAGGCCTATAAAAAGGTTGATGCAGCGTCACATACTCAACAGGTTATCGAAAGAGATCTTAGCGGGGAAAGTTTCAAAAGAAAAACCCATAGTGATTGACCATTTCGATGGCGATGAACTGGTTTTTAGATAGGTTATGTGATTTGGACTAAAAAAAAAGAGGCTTGCCCTTCGGGTAAGCCTCTTTCAATTGGTTTTTACTACTTAAATCCTTTGAGGCATTCATCTACATCGCTTCGAATATCGAACACCGAATGCAATTGGAGAAGTTTTACCAACTCCATCACCTCTTTTGATATACAGCATAGTTTTAGCTGAGAAGAGTTATTCTTTGCAACTCTCAGAATTGAAAGGAGTGAGCCGAAACCGGAACTGTCTATATATTCAATGCCTGCCAAACTCAATACCATTTTCAAATCCTTTTGGTCGAACAGCATGGAAACCTCCTGCTTAAATTGCTGCGAAATTGCCGAGTGCAATTTGTTGTGATGTGCACCTATCGAAACGATCAGCACATCGTCAATTTTTTCAACATTTATCATGATTCGTCAAGTTTATATCGGTGAATGTAATCTTTTAATTCTTCGACTATTTCGGTTGTAAGCTGTTTGTATTTGTCAATGAGTTCAGAGTATCGTTGTGTTTGAGTATTCTGATTTGCCAGCTCTTCAAGTTCTTTCATGTTCTTTACCAACTGTTTAAAACCCATGGTGGCTGCCGATCCTTTTATTTTATGCGATAATTTTGCCAGAGCGACAAGATCACCATTGTCAAGATGCATATCCAGCTGTTCGGCAAACAACGGCACTTGTTTGGTAAACATGTTAATTAATTCCATGACAAACTCATTGTTCCCTTCGGCCAGGGCTTCCAAATGTTTAATATTTATATACTTGTATGTTCCCATTGTGGTCACATCAAACGAATTTGTCCCGGCGATCATCAATAAAAATTACCCGTACCATGGCAGGTTTTACAAATATATATTAAACAAATTAAAAAACAGCAAGTGTTTCTCATAATATTTATTGAATTTACATATTGCCCATTATCAAAATAACTCGTAGGTTTGCGTATTAAAAAAACCATTTTCATTCAATTACGCTTAAAAATATTTATACCATGAAGCAAACTCCATTTACCAAATTTCATATTGAGCGTGGTGCTAAAATGGCACCCTTTGCCGGATTTAACATGCCCATTGAGTTTTCGGGTATTAACGACGAGCACATAACTGTGCGCGAAAAGTTGGGAGTATTCGATGTTTCGCACATGGGCGAGGTTTGGGTTAAAGGTCCCAATGCATTGAATTTCTTGCAATATGTAACATCAAATGATGTGTCGGTTTTAACAGACGGAAAAATACAGTACACATGCTTTCCCAACGGGAAAGGGGGTATCGTTGACGACCTCCTGGTGTACCGTTTCGATGCCGAAACATACCTGCTGGTAATTAATGCCGGGAATACCCAGAAAGACTGGGAGTGGTTATGTAGTCATGCGCCAAAGTTCAACCTCACGCCCGGGAAGGAGTTGTACAATGCTTCCAGCGAGATAGCCCAGTTGGCTGTACAGGGCCCCTTGGCATTGAAAGCAATGCAAAAGCTTACCAAGGAACCCATTGAAAGCATGGAGTACTATACATTTAAAAAAATAGATTTTGCCGGCATTAAGGATATAATATTTTCAATAACAGGATACACCGGCGCCGGAGGATGCGAAATATACTGTGCCAACGAGGATGCAGAAAAGCTATGGAAGGCTGTTTTTGAGGCTGGTGCAGAATTCGGTATAAAACCCATAGGATTGGGTGCTCGCGACACCCTGAGGCTTGAGATGGGCTACGTGCTTTACGGAAATGATATAAACGAGAGCACATCTCCACTGGAAGCAGGATTGGGTTGGATTACCAAGTTTGTTGACCATAAAAATTTTATTGACAAGGAGTATATGCTCAACCTTAAAACTGCCGGATTAAAACGAAAACTTGTTGGCTTTGAGATGGTTGACAGAGGTATTCCCCGTCAGCATTACGAAATATTCGATAGCCAGGGAAACCTTATTGGCGAAGTAACCTCGGGAACCATGTCGCCCATGATGAAGATTGGCGTTGGAATGGGCTACGTCGGTACTGAGTTTAGCAAACCCGATACGGAAATTTTCATTGGCGTTAGGGACAAAAAGCTGAAGGCCAAAGTGGTGAAACTGCCTATCTATAAAAAGTAGCTTTGAGATTGTCTTTTCTCTGGGGGGCATGAACCTAATCATGCCCCATTTTTTTTGCTAAAAAAATCATTATCCATTTTTCAATCTTCAGTAAATAATGCCCTCAATCCGCTATGGAATGTAGTTTTTACTTCCTGCTTTAAATCATTTCAGATTTTTAGGAAATGTGAAAAATAAGTTGGAAATTTGGCAGCAATTACCACTATTGTCTTACAATTTAAAACTTTATACGCTATGAAAAAACACAACTTTAATGCGGGACCCTGTGTCCTTCCAAAACCGGCAATCGAAGCTACAATTGAAGCTATCCGCGATTTTGACAATACCGGAATTGGCCTTCTCGAAATTTCTCACCGTACACCCGGATGGGAAAAAGTAATGGCAGAAACCGAGCAGCTGTGGAGAGAGTTGCTTAATATTCCCGAGGAGTATGCTGTTATATTCCTTGGTGGCGGTGCATCAACACAATTCTACACCCTTGCAGCAAACTTCCTGAACAAAAAAGCTGCATACCTTGAAACCGGAGTTTGGGCTAAGAAAGCCATCAAAGAGGCCAAGCTATACGGCGAGGTTGAAGTGGTGGGTTCGTCGGCCGATAAAAACTTTACCTATATCCCAAAGGGATACACCATCCCAACCGATGTTGACTACTTCCATATCACCACAAACAATACCATTTACGGAACTGAGATAAAAACTGATATCGACAGCCCGGTGAACCTGATAGCCGATATGAGCTCTGATATTATGAGCCGTCCTGTTGACATTAAAAAGTATGCCATGATTTATGGTGGTGCACAAAAAAATGTGGGTCCTGCAGGTGTAACCTTTGTTATTGTACGTAAAGATTTACTTGCAAAAGTACAACGGAAATTGCCTTCGATGGTTGATTACAAAACCCATATCGGAGCCGAACCAAAGGACAACTCCATGTTTAACACCCCGCCGGTAATCTCCGTTTTTGTGATGAACCAAACATTGAAATGGGTGAAATCACTTGGCGGTGTTAAGGAAATGCAGAAACTCAATCAGAAAAAAGCTGAGCTTTTGTATAACGAGATCGATCGTAATAAGATGTTTGTTGGAACTGCCGTTAAGGAGGATCGCTCAATGATGAACGTTTGCTTTGTAATGGCAGAGCAGTACAAGGATAAAGAGGCTGATTTCATGGAGTTTGCCAAAAAGGCCGGAATGGTTGGTATTAAAGGGCACCGTTCGGTGGGCGGATTCCGCGCATCTATCTACAATGCTTGCCCCCTTGAAAGTGTACAGGCCCTTGTGGATTGCATGAAGGAATTTGAAAAATTACACGGATAGTTTACATTTCATTGGACTTGGGCGGTGAATCGCCCAAGTCTTTTTCAATAGATTAGTCCAAATAACAATAAAAAAATAAATGCTATGGCAAAAGTATTAGTAGCAACCGAGAAACCCTTTGCCAAGGAAGCGGTTGATGGAATTAGAAAGATTGTCGAGGAAGCCGGTTTTACACTGGTCCTTTTGGAGAAATACACCGATCCCAATGATTTGATAAAAGCCGTTGCCGATGTTGATGCACTTATTGTACGTAGCGACAAGGTAACAAAAGAAGTTGTTGAAGCGGGTAAGAATTTAAAGATAGTGGTTCGCGCCGGTGCCGGTTACGATAATCTCGATCTGGCAGCTTGTACTGCAAAAGGCGTGGTGGCAATGAACACCCCCGGGCAGAATTCAAACGCTGTGGCCGAATTGGCCATTGGCATGATGATTTACATGGCACGCAACCTTTTCCAGCCTGGAACAGGAGCGGAGATTGCCGGTAAAAAATTAGGCATTCATGCCTATGGTAACGTTGGCAAATTAGTTGCAAAATACGGTAAGGGCTTTGGCATGGAAGTATATGCATTCGATCCATTTGTTGCCAAAGAGGTTATGGAAAAGGATGGCGTTAAGGTTGTTGGCTCTGTTGAAGAGCTTTACAGCACTTGCCATTACGTTTCATTACACATTCCGGCTAATGACAAAACCAAAAAATCCATAGGTTACGAGTTACTCTCGAAAATGCCCAAGGGAGGCGCCCTAATCAACACTGCCCGTAAAGAGGTTATCGATGAAGCAGGTTTGATAAAAACATTATCCGAGAGAACGGACCTTAAATATGCCACCGATATCATGGCAGATAATCATGCTGAACTGGTTGAAAAATTCCCCGGCCGAATATTCTCTACTCCAAAGAAAATGGGTGCAGAAACTGCCGAGGCAAATGTCAATGCCGGATTAGCATCTGCCAGACAGATTGTTGGCTTTATTAAGAAAGGCGACCGTACATTCCAAGTAAATAAGTAGATTTCGTTAATCGTAAAACGTAAAACGTTAATCGTAAAACGTAAATCGAAATATGGATCATAAGGATTTGGATGCGTGGAAGGAATCGGTAGAATTATCGGTCCTTGTCAATACAGTTACCAAGTCCTTTCCCAAAGAGGAACAGTATGGATTAACTCAGCAAATTAGAAGGTCTGCCGTATCGGAGCCTTCTAATATTGCTGAGGGGTGTGCAAGGAAAAGCACAAAGGAAAACATACGATTTATGTATATCGCCTTAGGCTCATTGGCCGAGGTGGAAACCTAGATTATCATTTCCCATAGGTTGGGTTTTATTGCTAATGCTGATATTATACTGAATCAAATAGCAAAGGTGAAACAGATAATTTTAGGGTTAATTCGTTATCTTAAGAAAACGTCAAATAACTAATCGATTCACTCCCGACCTGTCGGGATCACGATTCACGTCTCACGTAAAATAATTTAACATGATCAAAATAAAACCATTTAAAGGGGTACGTCCCCCGCAGGAGTATGCCAAGGAAGTGGCATCGCGTCCCTACGATGTGCTAAACTCCAGGGAAGCCAAAGCCGAAGCAGGCGAAAAATCGTTGCTTCACATCACAAAGCCGGAAATTGATTTCGATCCCATTATAGATGAGCATTCACAGCAAGCCTATGACAAGGCTATTGATAACTATAAGTTGTGGAAGTCGAAGGGCTGGCTGGTGAAAGACCAAAAGGAGATGTACTACATCTATGCCCAAACCATGGATGGACGAACCCAGTACGGATTGGTTGCAGCCTGCCATTATGTGGATTACATTGAGGGTAGAATCAAAAAGCACGAACTCACCCTTCCCAGCAAGGAAGACGACCGGATGATACATGTGCGCAACCAGAATGCCAATATCGAGCCCGTATTCTTTACATATCCCGCTGTGAGCGAGATGGATAGCATTGTGAAAGAGGTGGTGAAAAAGAAACCTGAGTACGATTTTGTGGCCGACGACGGATTTGGCCATCACCTGTGGCTGGTTGATGACGATGTTACCATTAAACGGATTACCGAAATATTTGCAAAAATGCCTGCCCTTTACGTTGCCGACGGACACCACAGAACGGCAGCTGCTGCAAGAGTAGGGCAGGAGAAGAAAGGGCAAAATCCCAACCATACGGGCAACGAGGAGTACAACTATTTCCTTGCTGTTATTTTCCCCGATGACCAGTTGAAAATTATTGACTACAACCGCGTGGTGAAGGATTTGAATGGTCTAACCACCCAACAATTCATTGAGAAATTGCAAGCTACATTCGAAGTGAAGGAGATGGGAACAAACATTTATACGCCCAATAAGCTCCATAACTTCAGCATGTACATGGAGGGAAAATGGTACTCGCTAACAGCCAAGCCGGGCAACTACAACGATAGCGATCCTATCGGTGTGCTCGATGTCACCATACTCTCAAACCTTGTGTTGGATAATATCCTTGGCATCAAGGATTTGAGAACATCAAAAAGGATTGATTTTGTGGGTGGTATTCGCGGGTTGGGCGAACTGAAGAAGCGAGTCGATAGCGGCGATATGAAGGTTGCCTTTGCCCTTTACCCCGTTTCCATGAAACAGCTTATCGATATTGCCGACACGGGCAACATTATGCCACCCAAAACCACCTGGTTTGAGCCAAAACTTCGCAGTGGGCTGGTTATTCACGAATTGTACTAGTTTTTTTTTATAGCAAATAACTTTTAAAAAGCGCCCATTGGGGCGCTTTTTTTGTATTCCCGGTGCGTTAGTTGTATTCGGCTGATATGGGTAGTTGAAATAAAGCTGCCGAGAAAGCGACATCTTTCAAGCCAATAAGAAAGAATCGATCTACAGTTGAATCATTGCCAATTTTTCCATAACTTGCACAGTGAAGTGCATATAAATTGTACATATACCCTGGCAGTGGGCAACTCTGAGTTGTTGTGATGTTGATAAAAATGGGTTAGCTGCAATAGTCATTCCTATAATTGTTGAGTTTTTTTCAGTTTTCGGTTATTTGCCTATGGATAAAAACTGTGAATCATGGATAAAAACATAAAGCCAAACCGAGCATTCCTGCATCTGCTTATGGGGGCATTAATATGCTTGGTATTGCTGCCGTCGTGTTGGCGTGGACTACCCCATAGGGTTATCAATACCTCAATGCTCAAAACCGACGGCGTGGAGAGGGAGGGGAAGGTTTATTTCCTGTTGAGATATAGGCTGAAAAAGCCCGATAAGATGATTTACCCTCTACTTCCCCCATATCCCGGCAAGCAGTATATTGAACAACTCTACCTTTACTCGCTGTCTTTGGAAGATAACCGCCTGGAGCAGCTCTGTTCGCTAACACCCCCTAGAAAGGGGTGGAGTTATGGCATTTCCAATGATGCCAAAATTGGTACCTATTGGGAATTCCACAACGACACACTCTATTTTGCCTACCAATCGAATTGGACCGGAGAAGAGTTTGCCTACGATTTATATAATTTTGCCCATGGTCAATGCGAAGGCGTAATTTCTGATATAGGAAGAAGTACCATGGATAGCCTATTAGGATTAGGATGGTCTTTATATGAGGGGCGATTACAGGGTTACCGGATTGATTCGCTCACCCATTTTCTCCCTTTTGAGCAATGGAACCTTATATCTCCGCTGACTTTCAGTAAGTTGTCCGTCAGTGAGTTGAAGACTGTATTGGTGAAGGGTATTGGAGACAGGTTTTTCATAGACAGGATTTTTGAGTATTTTTTGGAAACTGGCAGGCCAAAAGAACTTCGAAGATTGGCAGATGACTTTCTCAAGTATTACCGGCAACTGGAAGGATACCGTCAAAGGAGTTATGTCCCTTATCTTCTGGAAGGGAGGACTAAGTTACTGCTCCACGCCATGTATGGGGGCGATAAGGTATTGGATGGCCCGGATGAGGTCAACCAGCTAATTTACCAGCATAAAAACCATGAGGCCATGGCGGCTCTGGAAGAATTGGACAATGTGAACACCGCCAATGCAAATGGAACAACACCGCTCATGGTAGCTGCATTTGTAAATAATGAACCCATGGCTAAACTGCTGCTTGAGAAACAAGCCCATATCGATGCCAACGATTCAATGGGATGTACAGCACTTATGTACTCCGCCCTTGGTGATGCCCCCAACACCCTGGAATTGCTTCTTATCGGTGGCGCCAATACTGACATGCAGTGTATTGGTAATACGCATATAGTCATGTTATTTAAAAGCCATATCAGGTGGATTTATCATCGATATGCCAAACGTAATATCGAGTAATCGCCCCGGCCAAGGAGGGTATCTCCCGATTTTTAGTCCATTGCTCATTTTGTAAGAAGCAATAGCCAAACGCCCAAATTGTACGTTTACTTCTTGCACGCCGTTCTATCCCATGGCTGCAATAGCCCCGAGCCACTTTTCTGTATTTATGTCCGGTACGATTAGATGTTTTTGTCCGATTCAGGTAGCAATCTAAGTTTGCATATTTCCATCTGAAAGGGGACCTATGTTATTAACAAGTTTGACCCACAGGATACTGAAAATATATGGAATTATGGCTATGTCATCAAGATACCGGATACTATTCAGCACCCTGTAGCTCATCCCAGTATTCCATGGCCCTGCGGGTGTGGGGTATTACAATGGTTCCGCCCACAATATTGGCTACGGCAAATATCTCCATCATCTGGGGCGTGGTAACACCCTGTTCGTAGCATTTTTCCAAATGGTACTTAATGCAGTCGTCGCAGCGGAGCACCATGGAGGCCACCAGGCCCAACATCTCCTTGGTTTGCGAAGGCAATGCCCCGTCGGTATAGGTGTTGGTGTCCAAGTTGAATAGGCGCTTAATCACCAGGTTATCCTGTTCCAGGATCCGCCGGTTCATTTTGGCTCTGTACTCCCTGAATTCTTCAATTTTGTTGTTCATGGCTTTTGGTATTGATTGAATGGAGGATGAAACCTTTCGGCAAAAATATGGAAATCACCGCGCAAGTACAATATTATGAGCGTAATTAGATAGGAATTTTGCCGTGTTTGCTGATTAAATCGCCAAGTGGCGATAAAACTTTACCAAACTGAAATGACTAGAGGAGCGCGTTTAAATCTTGGCGATCCGGATAGGATTCGAACCTATGACCCACAGCTTAGAAGGCTGTTGCTCTGTCCAACTGAGCTACCGGACCCTTTGTCTTTAGGGCTGCAAAAATATAAAAATCAATTAACAACTTAAAATTTGCAGGTTGGAAAAAGTAATAATTCGGTACGATGCTTAATCTCTACCTTGGTTTAGATCCTGTCAAGGGGTGAATACTAATAAACTTGGCAGAAAAATTCATCCTGTCAGTATTGATTGTCTTTTATCCTATATTTGCCTTTTTTAAACAATTTAAGCATTACCGAATATGAGAACAACGCATTTTATCCTAGCTTTTCTACTAACTTTTCTATTCCATGAGACATCAGCCTGCACCAGCTACCTGATAACCAAAGGTGCCACTGTTGATGGTTCTACCATGATTACATATGCAGGCGACTCGCATATCCGCTATGGTCAGCTTCAGTTCCGCCCAAGGGCAGTGTGGCCCATGGGTGCCATGCAAACCATATACGACAGGAGTTCCAACAGGCCCCTTGGCCAGATACCTTACCCCGCCGAAACTTATCAGGTAATCGGTTTTATGAACGAGTATCAGGTAGCCATTGGCGAGAGCACGTTCGGCGGTAGGAAGGAGCTACGCGATACCACAGGCATAATCGATTGGGGAAGCATAATGTTCCTGGGTCTTGAAAGGGGCAAAACGGCCCGCGAGGCTATAAAAGTGATGATGGAACTGGTAGAAAAGTACGGCTACTACAGTACAGGACAATCATACTCCATTGCCGATCCCAATGAGGCTTGGTACCTTGAAATGATAGGTAAGGGTATGGATATGAAGATCGATGGCAAAACCAAGAAGATGTATAATGCCAACAAGGGTGCCGTGTGGGTTGCCATTCGCATACCCGACGGGTATGTGAGTGCCCATGCCAACCATGCACGTATCACCACATTCCCCAAGGAGGATGGGGTGAAATCCATCAGCTCAAAAAATCTGGATAAAATTTTTGAGCCGGGTATCGAGGTGGTATATTCCCATGACGTGATTGATTTTGCCAGGGCAAAAAAGTATTTTAGCGGTAACGATGAGGAGTTTAGCTTCTCCGATACCTATGCACCCCTTGATTTTGAGGCGGCCCGCTTTTGCGAACTGCGCGTGTGGGCAATGTTCGATCAGGTGAACGACGACATGAAGCAGTACTGGGATTACGCCACGGGGATGGTGAAATCGCCAAGGATGCCCCTGTACATTAAGCCCAACAGGAAGCTAAAACCCCGTGATTTGATGGCCTTTAAACGCAACTATCTGCAGGGCACCGACCTGGATATGAGCAAGGATATCGGGGCGGGACCCAGCGCTTTGCCCTACCGCTGGAGGCCATTGACATGGGAATACGATGGAAAAACCTATTTCAACGAGAGGGTAACCGTAACCCAGCAAACAGCCTTTTCGTGGGTTGCCCAAATGCGCAGTTGGTTGCCCGATCCCATTGGTGGTGTGTTTTGGTATGGCGTTGATGACGCCGGATCGTCGGTGCATGTCCCGTTTTATTGCGGCATCAATGGAGTACCCCATACCTTTTCCGAAGAGAATGGCGATATCCTGACCTATTCTGATGACGCCGCATTCTGGGTATTCAACCGCGTGGCGCACACCGCCTACCTGTTTTACGACAGGGCCATTGTGGATATCCGCAAGGCACAGCAGCGTTTTGAGGAGTACTTCGAATCTCTCGTTCCATCCATTGATGCGGGTGCTTTGGAGTTGTACGGAAAGGATAAGCAACTGGCGGTTGAGTTTCTCACCCGGTTCTCTCACAGTTCGGCCGACAATGTGGTGAACCAATGGCGAGATTTGGGTAACTTCCTACTGGTGAAGTATCTGGATGGTAACGTTAAACCCGAAAAGGAAGGAGAGTTTTTGCGAAACCCATGGGGCTTCCCGGTAAGCCCAACTAACCCCGACTACCCCGATAGCTGGAAGCAGATTCTTATTGAGAAGACCGGAGATACTTTTTTAATAAGGGAGTAGAGGATACTGTTCTAGATAATCACAAAATTTGCTTCCGTTATCCCATGCCAAACAAAAGAATAATTGGTTGTCCCTTTAAACTATAAATGAAATGTACATTCAAAGGGGGAATGAAATCATTGATTGTTAATGATTCTCTTGAACGGATGGCTAATAATGTTTTACATCAGCAGTCAAGGTGTTGCACATGAATTAAAATGGACTATTTTTGTCGGATTCAAAAATTGAAACAACAATTATTAACCCTATAACTTATGTTTTATGTTTAAAAATCACCCCAAGGGACTTCTGGGAGCTGCTCTATCGAATATGGGTGAGCGCTTCGGTTTTTACATTATGATGGCGATACTAACGCTGTTCATTTCGGCCAAATTTGGCCTTTCCGAAACCACAACAGGCTACGTATATTCGATATTCTATGCATCGATTTACCTTTTGGCGCTGGTTGGAGGTTTAATTGCCGACAGGACGAAAAGGTACAAGAGCACAATTCTTATCGGACTTGTGATGATGGCTGTGGGTTACCTGATAATCGCCGTACCCACCCCAACTCCCGTTCCGCACATGGGATTTTATCTGGCACTTACCTGTTTCGGGCTACTTGTTATCGCTTTTGGTAATGGTTTGTTTAAGGGTAACCTCCAGGCCATTGTAGGGCAAATGTACGATAATAAGGAGTATGCCGATAGGCGCGATGCCGGGTTCCAGATTTTTTACATGTTTATCAACGTGGGCGGTTTCTTTGCTCCCTGGATAGCCATTGGGGTTAGGAATTGGTGGCTGAAGGTCAATAACTTCAACTATAATGCAGCATTGCCTGAGCTATGCCATCAGTATTTGGGTAATGCAGATTCCATGACACCCGAATCCATGAGCCGCCTTACAGAGTATGCAACCAATGCCTATATACAGGCACCAGCCACTCTCGATCTCACCGCATTTGCCAATAACTATCTGGATGTTTTTAACCACGGCTTTCAGTATGCTTTCATGGCAGCCATTGGCGCAATGCTCATCTCTCTGGCTATATACCTGACCAATAAACATAAATTTCCCGATCCTGCTCAGAAAGGAGTTGCAAAGGATAGTGGAGTGAGCAAGGAAGAAATCCAGATGAGTATTCAGGAAATCAGACAGCGAATCTATGCCCTTTTTGCAGTATTTGGTATTGTTATTTTCTTCTGGTTGTCTTTCCACCAAAATGGCTACTCGCTAACTTACTTTGCCAGAGATTATGTGAACTTGAAGGTCATTGATATAAACCTTGGGTTTACTCGGATTATTGGTGCCGAAATATTCCAGGCTGTTAACCCATTCTTTGTGGTTACTCTTACCCCGCTTATTATGTGGTTGTTCGGAAGCCTTAGAAGAAGAGGTAAAGAGCCATCCACTCCCATGAAGATTGCCATTGGTATGGGAATTGCCTCGTTGGCATACATTTTCCTCATGATTTTCTCTTTGGCACTGCCTGCCAAATCAGAACTGGCCAACATGACAGCCGATCAAATAGCTGCCATGCAGGTTACGCCATGGGTAATGGTAGGTCTATATTTTATCCTGACTGTGGCAGAACTATTCATTTCTCCGCTTGGAATCTCTTTCGTTTCGAAAGTTGCCCCGCCCCATCTACAAGGGTTGATGCAGGGCTTCTGGTTGGCTGCAACAGCCATTGGTAACTCTTTGCTATTCATCGGAGGCATACTTTATACTACTGTTCCCATTTGGGCTTGCTGGTTGGTGTTTGTGGGAGCCACAGGTGCATCGATGTTGGTTATGCTATCCATGGTGAAATGGCTTGAAAAAGTTGCAAGGTAATTCACACTATCATTTTTACAAGGGTTACTCTCAGTGGGTAGCCCTTTTTTTTATCTTTGCAAACCATTCTATCATTCCAATTTGAAACAGGCAAAAGACTTTACAAAGGGCAATATTGGCAAACAGATAATCAATCTGGCATTGCCAATCATGGGCACGGCCTTTATCCAAATGGCATATAACATGACCGATATGCTTTGGATTGGTCGAGTGGGAAGTCAGGCGGCTGCAGCCGTTGGGGCATCGGGCCTGTTTCTGTGGCTGGCCAATTCCATCGTTTATACCACCAAGGTGGGAGCGGAGGTAACCATTTCGCAGAGTTTGGGAGCGGGCGAAGGCAAAATGGCGCTGAGCTACGCCCGCCATGCTTTGGTTGTGGCGTTGATTTTGGGCTCACTGTTTGGCCTTTCGCTGTTTGCGTTCAGCCCGCGCTTGGTGGCATTTTTCCACCTGAGCGACACGGTGGTGAACAGCAACATGGAGGCGTACCTCAGGATTATTGCCCCGGGAATGCTGTTCACCTTTCTCAACCCAACCTACTCGGGGATGTACAACGGCATGGGATTATCCAAAATTCCTTTCTATGCCAATGCTGCAGGCCTCATTATCAATATTGCTCTCGACCCTCTTATGATATATGGCATCGGACCATTTCCTCGCCTCGAGGTGCGGGGAGCTGCTTATGCAACCCTTATTTCGCAGGGGATTGTAACGATTATTTTTTACATCTACTCTTTTTCAGGAAACTCACCCTTTCAACGCTTATTCAAGGGCTTTTCGCCCACCGTAACACGTTTTAAACGCATTTTTCGCATAGGTATTCCCGTGTCCGTACAACATGCGCTGTTTGCCATTTTTGCCATGTTCATTGCACGAATTGCAGCAGGATGGGGGCCTGTTGCCGTGGCCGTTCAAAGCGTTGGCTCTCAAATAGAGGCAGTGTCGTGGATGACGGCTTCGGGCTTTGCCACTGCTCTCTCCAGCTTTGTGGGGCAAAACTTTGGGGCGCGCAATTTCAAACGCATCAGGTTGGGCTACTACCGAACACTGGGTATGTTGATACCGGTGGGCTTGGTTGCATCATTCCTTTTTATAGTTTTTGGCGAGCCCATTTTTTCCTTTTTTATCCCCGAACCCCAGGCCATCATCGAAGGGGGAATCTACCTGCGTATTCTTGGATTTTCACAACTGTTCATGGTTATAGAAATTTCAACAGCAGGTGCTTTCAATGGCATGGGGAAAACCCTGCCTCCCGCCATTGTGGGCATAGTGCTTAACGGCTTACGTATTCCCATGGCCCTTATCTTTTCGGCAGCCATAGGGTTGAGCGGGGTTTGGTGGAGCGTTACCATTTCGAGTGTGTGTAAGGGTACCGTGCTTTTTATCTGGTTCTCCATAATATTACTTAGAATGCCCATAATTCGGCAGAAATATTCACTGCCACAGAAAATATTCTACTATTTTACTCACAACAGAAACTAACTCCGGACCCTTTTTCGATCTATACCGGTAATTAAAACCATTAGCATTGATATTGCTAATTCAATTCGCTTTTTTAAAAAATAAGCCTTATCTTTGCCGTGTAAACACTTTTTAGGGGTGCCTTAATACAACGGGCTGAGATCAAACCCTTGGAACCTGATCCGGGTAGTACCGGCGAAGGGAAAAAGAGTAATTTCAATCAACCTTCACGTATTAAACCCCTTTTACTGGTTGCTGTTATGAAAGGCGTTTTATTTTATGTAACACGTCTATGCAACAGCATGTTATGTTGAACCATTAAAAGGATTTAAAATGAAAAGGACTGTTTTTTTGCTGTTAAGCATGATGTTGCTTGCCACGCTGCAAGCATTTCCCAAAGAAACTGAGGGCAAACTCAGTATTTCGGGAAGGGTAACCGATGCCGATGGCAAACCATTGACCGGTGCCTATGTTGTGATCGAAAACACCAAGTTGGGTACGTCCACGGGTAGAGATGGTACTTACATACTCACCTTACGGAAGGGTGGTATCTACAGACTGACTGCTTCGTTTGTAGGATTTGCAACAGAAGTGGCAGAGGTGGAAGTTATGGGCGATGCCATTGTTAACTTTACACTTTCTCAGGAATCGTACCTTGCCGAAGAGGTGGTTGTTAGCGCCACGCGGGCAAGCAGTAAAATGCCCATTGCTCAAACTACTCTTGGTGCCGAACAGATTGCCGAGTTGAAGAAGGGTTTTGATATTCCCTACCTGCTGGAGATGTTGCCCTCCGTGGTAGCTACATCGGAGGGTGGGACAGGAGTAGGAAACACCTCATTCCGCATTCGCGGAACGGATATGTCGCGGATAAATGTTACAGTCAATGGCATTCCTCTGAACGACCCTGAATCGCAGGCGGTATTCTGGGTGAATATGCCTGACTTTGCCAACTCGGTGGATAATGTGCAGGTGCAGAGAGGGGTTGGCACTTCCACACAGGGAGCGGGGGCCTTTGGTGCAACTGTCAACTTCCAAACCATCACCTTAAATCCCCAACCTTTCGTTTCGAGCGAAGTCCTTGCGGGATCATTCAATACCTTTCAAGCATCGGTAAAAGCAGGTACAGGGATGATAAAGGATATGTTCAGCTTCGAAACCCGATACTCGAGGATTACCTCGGATGGATACATAGACAGGGGATGGTCCGACCAACAATCGCTGTTTTTTACAGGTGCACGGCATGCTGTCAAGAGCCTGTTGAGATTTAACATTATTCATGGGATCCAGCACACGGGGATTACTTGGGAGGGAACACCCGGGTACATGCTTCAGGACGATAGAAGGTACAATCCGGCCGGATACATGGGAACCGATGAGAACGATATGCCTAAGTTCTATCCAAACGAATCGGACAACTACCGGCAAACCCACTTCCAACTGCTATATAGCTATCAGTTAAGTCAAAATTTATCGTTCAACCTTGCCGGTTTTTTTGTGGATGGCCAGGGATTTTACGAGCAATACAAGCGAAAACGTAAGTTGGCCGAGTATGGCATTGACCCAATCATCATGGGCAATGACACCATCAAAAGGGTGGATATGGTTAGGCAGAAATGGCTGGACAATAATTTTTACGGGTTTACTACTTCTTTTGCAGTAAAAACAGATGACTTCAGCACAACGCTGGGCGGGGGTTGGAATCGGTATGACAACGACCACTTTGGAAATGTCATCTGGACAAGTATGAATGCGGGCATACCCAAGGACTATGAGTGGTATCGGCACAATGGCACCAAGGAGGATATGAGTGCATTTGCGAAAACTACTTACGAGCCAACGGAAGCACTCTCACTCTTTGGTGATATGCAGTATAGGATAATCAACTATTCCATGACGGGCAACGACGACGATTTGCAGCCCCTCGATCAAACCCATAGGTGGGCTTTTTTCAATCCCAAGGTAGGGATGCTTTGGCAGATTACACCTACACAGGAGGCGTTTGCCTCGGTGGGAGTGGGGCATCGCGAGCCAACACGTTCCGACATTAAGGATGCCATGAAATATGGCACAAGCCAAACGCCAAAACCTGAAAAGCTGATTGATTATGAGTTGGGTTACAACTTAAAGTCGCAACACTACGGGCTGGGAATAACCCTATACTACATGGACTACAAAGATCAGCTTACCCTGACGGGTAAACTCAGCGAATCGGGGTATCCGCTGATGGTCAATGTGGAGAATAGCTACCGTGCCGGAATTGAAGTGGTGGGAGGGGTTATCCCTGCCAAGTGGATACGCTGGGATGCCAATCTTACCCTTAGCAAGAACGTAATTAAAGACTTCATCGAGTACGTTGACCTTTATAACTCCGATTGGGAGTTGATTGGCCAGCGAGAGAATCATCTGGGCGAAACGCCCATCTCTTTTTCACCATCGGTGGTTGGTTCGAGCAGTATTCGGGTTGAGCCTTGGAAGAATGCTGCTGTTTCCCTTATCACAAAATATGTTGGATCACAGTATATTGACAATACCGGCAGCGCCGACAGGAAGTTGGATGCATATCTTGTGAATAATCTGAAGTTGGAGTACAGAACGGCCATGAAGGGCACTAAGGATGTCAGCTTTCAGCTGATGGTCAACAATCTTTTCAACGAGCAGTACATTTCCAATGGCTGGGTGTATCGTGCCGTTTTTGATGATGGCAGCCCCGAATACCGGGAGGATGGTTTTTTTCCACAGGCCGGAATAAACTTCATGGGAAGGATTTTGGTTGAGTTTTAACAGCCATCCCAAAAGCGATTGGTTGAATTAAGAGATTCATTTTTATATGATTAACTGGATTGCACAGCACTACATCGAAATACTGGGAGCCGCTACAGGTTTGATATACCTGTATTTGGAAATCAAAGAGAAAGTTTGGCTGTGGCCACTTGGCATAATCACATCCGCTTTCTACATCTACATCTTCTTCGTTTCCAAGTTTTACGCCGATATGAGCCTGCAGGTGTACTACCTGGTCATAAGCATATATGGCTGGTGGTATTGGCTTCGGGGAGGGGTAAAGGATGATGAGGAGGCTCTTCCGGTGACCAGAACCGGAAAAAAAACTGCACTACTCTTGGTCCCCATAACCGTAGCCGTGTTTGCCCTCATTGCCTTTGTGTTGGTGCGGTTTACCGATTCACCCGTTCCCTATGGTGATGCGTTTACCACTGCCCTGAGCATTACCGCAACCTGGATGCTGACGCGGAAATTGATAGAGATGTGGTGGCTGTGGATGGTTATCAATTCCGTATCTTTGGGCCTGTACATCTACAAAGAGCTATACCCGACTTCGGTACTGTTCTTCTTCTACTTTGCCATGAGCATTGTGGGATATTTGCAGTGGAAAAAAAGCATGCAGAGGGCGGTTTTACAGGAGGAGGTTTAGTTATTATGACAGTTTAATGGCAACTCATTTGGAAAAATCAATGTCAACAGTAATATTGGCCAACGGCCGTTTCCCAACGCACCCGGTACCGCTGTCCATCCTCAAAAATGCCACAAGGCTTATTTGTTGCGATGGTGCTGCCAACAATATGGAAGCCATGGGGCTTACTCCCACAGCCATTGTGGGAGATTTGGATTCGCTATCCGAAGATTTAAAGGGCAAATATTCCGATAGACTTTTTCAGGACACTGATACCGAGACAAACGACTTAACCAAGGCCGTGAAGTGGTGTAGGAACAGAGGGTATCATACAGTAAGCATATTGGCAGGCACCGGCCTGCGCGAGGACCATGCCATAGGCAACATTGGCCTTCTGCCACAATACCTCCGTATGGGTATGGACGTAACAATGGTAACCGACCACGGAACTCTGGTGCCCATGATTATTGGTGGCAGATTATCTGGTTACCCGGGACAGGCAGTATCGGTTTTTTCGTTCGATAATTCTACAGCTATCCATTCCAAGAATCTGGAATACCCCATCGGCGGAAAAAAACTTGTTGAGCCATGGATGGGAACCCTGAACCGTTGTATGGCCGATTGGTTTAAGTTGGAGTTTACATCAGGAATGGTTGTCGTGTTCAGATCGCATTAAAAAAAATCCCGACCCGTAAAGCAACAGGGTCAGGATGCTTAGGATGGCTTCACCCGTTAATCTTTATCGATTATGGTTACCCATCCGTGTTTATCCTCAATATCGCCATACTGAATACCCACCAGCGTGTCGTATAGCTTTTTGGAAACAGGGCCGGCCTTGCAATCCTTACAGAATTTGTAAACTTTACCTGATTCGATGTCTATTACTTCGCCTATGGGTGAAATGACTGCGGCCGTGCCGCAGGCACCAACCTCTTCAAAGCTCTCCAATTCGTCCACCGATACGGGGCGGCGCTCCACCTTGTAGCCCAAGTCCTCAGCAAGGGTAATTAGGCTCATATTGGTGATGGAAGCAAGAATTGACGAAGATTTTGGGGTGATATAAGTATTGTCTTTAATGGCGAAGAAATTGGCTGCGCCAATCTCGTCAATATACTTTTTCTCACAACAATCGAGATACATGGGGGCTCCATACCCTGCCTGTTGCGATTTTATCGTTCCGCGCAAACTTGCTGCGTAGTTACCACCCACCTTGAAAGTTCCGGTTCCAAGGGGTGCTGCCCTGTCGCTATCGCGGATAATGGCAATCTTAACAGGGTTAAATCCTTCTTTAAAGTATGGCCCAACAGGGGTTACAAACACCAGAAATGTGTACTCTTTGGCCGGACGAACACCCACCTCGGCACCCGAACCAAAAAGCAAGGGCCTGATGTACAGCGATGCACCAGTGCCATAGGGCGGAACAAATTCCTGATTGAGTTTTACGGCTTTAACAACTGCTTGAAGAAATAGATCGATGGGAACTTTTGCCATGTGTATCCCTTCGGCCGAATGCTGAAGGCGTTTTGCATTCTCTTCCCAACGGAATAGCCTGATCTTATTATCCTTGCCACGGTACGCCTTCATCCCTTCAAAGGCTTCCTGACCGTAGTGCAGGGCAGTGGCAGCAATGTGCATGGGGATATACTCCGAGTCCGAAACCTCGAGTTCGCCCCATTTACCATCTTTATAGGTACAACGAACATTGTATTTGGTTTTAATATAACCAAAGGGTAGGTTTTTCCAATCGAGTTGTTGCATGATGATTAAAATTTGATTTCTACAAAAGTAAAAATTTACACTTTTTAAATGCCATAATAAAACATGTTATTAAAAATATGAATTGCTCAAAACTTATGATTGCTGTTAATATAAAAATAGGGTAGAACAGACTGGAAGATAGGCTTATCAGGGTGTAGTATGGTTAGTTGTCCTTATTATTGGAGATGGTAAAATTTAGCATTAAGGGCAACTCCTGATTCTGGTTGTGGATTATAATGCGGTATGGTGTTTCCATATCCAACACTGTTTTTAACAATTTAAAATCTACCCGTATGGAAACAGACTTCCTCTGCCTTTTGCTTGTAAACCTGAAAAACTCTTTTCCCTGCTCGTTTTCGATGGTAATATAGGAGTTTCGATTGGCATTTTCCGACAGGAAGAGGAGAACATCGTCCCAGTAGTACTCCATCACCGAGTTTGCTTCACCATCCGTCGGTTGGCTGATAATGCTAATGGTAAATTCCCTGTCCTTCTCGAAACGCACCTTCCATGAGCCTATATCTAAGTAGTCGCCTGTTTGTGAAAAACATTCGGAGAAGCCAACACACAGTGATAGTATGATTAGAAAAATGTATTTCATAATGTATGACATAGGCCCACAAATGTATTGATTTTCACTCGATATTGAACAATAATGAGTATGCCAATCGGTATTATCGTATTGTTAAATTAACCTTTGATAAGATTTCCTATATAAATTTATTCCTTCTACCCTGATAACGAATATCTTATAGAAAAAATGACAAAAAAACAACAATATGGTTGAAAAAGTTGTAATTTTATTACATCAATAATACAGCATAGGGTTTGATTATTTATGGGATGATTATGTGGGTTAAGTTGAACCCTGTAGAGCGTAAGTTGCTTCTTGCATCAATTCTGAGTTATATTGCGTTGTCATACAATAAAAAACGCATACTAATAAGAAATACATATTATTTTTGAAGATGTGCTTAATTTGTTGTTTGTCAATTATTAATGCAGATTTTTTATAGCTTATGAAAAGATTTCACCCTAAATGATACAGCCATGGAAAAGCCAAATGAAATTGCTCAGATGAAAATCTATGTGAGCTCCACCGACACGTTTCGCGGCTCACTATTCTACCAAGCCATTGCCATAGAGGCAAAGAACTCCGGGATTTACGGTTTGACAGTGTATAAGGGTATGTTCGGCTTTGGTGTAAGCAGCAGGCATATCGATAAAAAATTTTGGGAGCCATCGGAAAAGACCCCCATTATCATTGAGATGAACGACGAAAGGGAGCATTTGATGAAGTTTATCAATCGCATTCGTCCTTGGTTTGCCGAGACCAAAAAGGGATTCCTTGTAACCATCACTCCTTCGGAGTTCGTGCTGATTAAAGACCAAAGCGGGGATACACAGATACGTACCGAAGACCTTGATTTTGTGCCTTAGTAAGTTGCTAATATACTAAGCATTATGGTTTTGCCTTGACAAAAAAAGAGGGAACATTCTGTTATATGTTCCCCCCAAAGATTCTTTAGTGTCAGATATACTACAATGCCCTGGATGTTTGTGGATTGGGCGTTTTAGCTACCAGGATTCTGGTTATAGAATCGCTCTCGTTGCTCAGGTAGTGAACAATATCCTTGGGACTTTCAACAATTGTATCCTTAGGAAATTGCTTCTTTTCGTCACCAATGTGAACCGTTACTTTTCCCTCCAATACGTAAAAGAAAACATCGACCGGAGTTTTATGCGGTTTCAGCGCCTCTCCGGGCTGCAGGGTAATATGCATAACCTGGGCATCAGGTAAATTGTACATTTCACGCACATCAACCTTGTGGGGAGTATCCTTAAAGGGGGCTTCTGACAGGTGCCTTGAATTCATATTACTAACTTTTAGTCTTTTACATACTCGGCCAGTATGTCCCTGATATCATCCTCGCAGCTTCCGCAAACAGTACAGGCTTCAGTTTCGCGTTGGATATCCTCCAGGGTTCTGCAGCCCTTTTCTTTTATGGCAGCCACAATCTGGCCACGAGTAACCTCCATGCAATTGCAAATGATTTCGTCGTCCATGTTGTTTTGTTTAATGAGTATTTGAATTATTTTTTGGAAAATGCTGTTATTTGACTTTATCAACCGTATTACTCCTTAATCATAGTAAGGAGCATTTTCATGCGCTCGGGTGCTTCGACGCTGTGCGGAATTCCGGCAGGCATGATTATGGTTTCGCCCGCTTTCAATTCGTAGGGTTTGTCAGCAATGACAATGTGAGCCGTACCTTCCAGTATCTGAACCGTGGCATCGAAAGGAGCAGAATGTGTGCTAAGGCTTTCGCCCTTGTCGAACGCAAACAGTGAAATGTTGCCTGTTGAACGCTTGATAACATTCATGCTTACAATTCCTCCGCTGGAGTAATCAACCTCGTTGACGAAGCTGAATTTTTCTGCTTTGGGAAATTCGTTGGCCATATTGAAATGAATTATGGCCGGGGGCAATGGAATGCCCCACGGCCAATTTGCTATGTTTAGCCAATTAAAATCTTCATATCCTCGTCAACGGTTGTAATGCCGCTGATGCCAAAGTTTTCAACCAGCACCTTTGCCACGTTGGGCGAAAGGAATGCGGGTAGGGTAGGCCCAAGGTGAATATTCTTCACGCCGAGGTATAGCAGTGCCAGCAGAACGATAACGGCTTTCTGTTCGTACCATGCAATGTTGAAAGCTAAGGGAAGTTCGTTCACGTCTTTCAGGTTGAAAATCTCTTTCAACTTGAGAGCGATAACTGCCAGCGAGTAGGAGTCATTGCACTGACCGGCGTCGAGAACTCTTGGAATACCGCCTATATCACCAAGGGGTAGCTTGTTGTAACGATACTTGGCGCATCCTGCGGTGAGGATTACGGTATCCTTGGGAAGTTTCTGGGCAAACTCGGTATAGTACTCACGGCTCTTCATGCGGCCATCGCATCCGGCCATCACCACAAACTTACGAATGGCACCCGACTTCACGGCCTCAACAACCTTATCGGCCAAAGCGAAAACCTGTGCGTGGGCAAATCCGCCAACAATCTCACCCTTTTCAATTTCTACAGGGGGTTGGCAGGTCTTTGCCATTGCGATTATCTCCGAGAAATCCTTCTGCTTACCGGGTTCACGGTCGGGAATATGCTTATTTCCGGGATATCCCGAGGCTCCGGTTGTAAATATCCTGTGCTTGTAGGTTGCCTTATCCAACGGGGGAACAATGCAGTTGGTGGTGAAAAGGATGGGCCCGTTGAAGGTTTCAAAATCTTCGCGCTGATGCCACCAGCTGCTGCCATAGTTGCCCACAAAGTGCTTGTACTTTTTAAATGCGGGGTAGTAGTTGGCCGGAAGCATCTCGCTATGTGTGTAAACATCCACACCGGTTCCCTCGGTTTGCTGGAGCAACTCCTCCATATCCTTCAGGTCGTGACCGCTAATTAGAATGCCGGGGTTATTCCGAACGCCAATGTTCACCTTGGTAATCTCGGGATTACCAAAACTGCTCGTATTGGCCTTGTCCAGAAGAGCCATTACATCAACGCCGTATTTACCTGTTTCCAAAGTAAGTGCCACCAGTTCATCCACGTTGCGATTGTGGGTAATGGTAGCCAGGGCACGCTGCATGAATGCATATATTTCAACATTCTCATGTCCAAGGTTGTATGCGTGCTCGGCGTAAGCAGCCATTCCTTTCAATCCGATGGTGATAAGCTGCTGCAGCGAACGGACATCCTCATTGGGTTCGGTGAGTATCCCAACGGTAATGGCTTTTGCCTCGTACTCCTCGGGTTTGCCTTCCCATGTACAGCCTTCAAACGATTCGTCAACTTTTACTCCCTGCTTCTTGGCCTCCTCGCGCAGCTTATTGCGAAGCTGAAGACCGTGGGTAATTCGGTTTATCATCACCTGTTTGTCGAAGTTGGCATTGGTGATGGTGCTGAACAACCCGTCGAAAACGAACTTGTTCACAATGGGATTTTCATACTTTTTCTGTTCACGTAGTGCTGTGCTATAAATACACACTCCTTTCATGACAAAAATTAAAAGGTCCATGGTGTTGGCCAAATCGTCGCTTTTGCCACAAACACCCTTAATGGTACAACCTGTACCCTTGGCTGCCTCCTGGCATTGAAAACAGAACATACTCATAGTTAATAATTTATTAGTGTTTATAGTTGTCTAAAAATTGGATTGCAAAATAGTGATTTTTATGTTACAACAAATTTCAACTTAATGTGATATAAAGCAGGATTTAAACCCATGCCGATTCCAATACTTCGCCCTGAATGCTCACGGTTGTTACCTTGACAGGTACTTTGCGACTTGCATTGTCCATGGCAAGCCTTACCAATTGTAGCAGTCCGCCGCAACAGGGTACTTCCATTTTCAGAACGGTAATGGTATCAATCTGTGCCTCGTTAATCAATGCGGTGATCTTTTCAACATACGCCTCCTTGTTGGTGTCGAGTTTGGGACAGGCGATGGCCAATGTTTTGCCCTTAAGGTAGTCGCTGTGGAAATTGCCCATGGAGAATGCCACGCAATCGGCTGCCAGCAGCAGATTTGATCCCTTAAAATGCCCTGAACCCGGATTGATCAGATGAAGTTGCACGGGCCAGTGCGTTAGCTCCGATTTTCCAGATATCATGCCGGTTGCTGCCTGTGTTGCCGTCATCGAATGGCCATTGCTGCCAAAGCTACGTGCAGCTGTTCCAGGGCATCCGCCCCCCTGGTGGTGTGCATGGCTGTGCGAATGTTGTTTCCCCTGCTCATCGCCACAACCGCATGCATCGGCCTTCCGGTGGAAATGCACTTCCTGAAGCACATCCTCAACCCTAAAGGGGAGTTTATCTTTGTTTGCCAATAACCACTCCACACCCTGACGAAGATACTCCGTCTCGTTGTAATCTTTCATATGCTTGAGGTGTGCGATAACTGAGTTTTTCCCATTTTCAACCATCTTAGCGATGGTTATAATCTCGTTGTAGGGCTCAGCCTCACGATGTTCGATGGAGATGGCACCCTCGGGGCAGTCGCCTATGCAGGCACCTAAGCCATCGCACATTATCTCGCTCACCAGAACGGCTTTGCCGTCAATCAGCTGGAGGGCACCCTCGTGGCAGCCGGTAATGCACAGTCCGCAACCGTTGCACTTGTCGCGGTCAATGGTAATAATATCCCTTGTCCTTTTCATAAAATGCTGTTTTAAACTCCAAATATCTGAATCGCTTTACAAAGGTATTTAATGCCATCAGCACGGAATGTAACATATGTTACAAACAGGAATTTTAATTAAGTTCATAGTACCACTTCGTGGGATTATATGGGATTATTGTTTATTATTTTACCTTTGAACTCATATTTTAAACCCTGATTCTTAACCAAAAAATGATATCCCTATGGTACTAAAAACCCTTGACTGGATTGTTGTAGCGGCTTTCTTTGTGGTTCTGCTCACCATCAGCTTTTTTTCATCGAGGCAGGCCGGTAAAAGCGCAACAAACTTTTTTCTCTCCGGGCGCAACATGCCCTGGTGGCTTTTGGGTGTCTCCATGGTGGCAACCACCTTTTCGGCCGATACCCCAAATCTGGTTACCGATATGGTGCGAACGGGAGGGGTGGCCAGCAATTGGCTGTGGTGGGCATTCCTGCTCACGGGTATGCTTACGGTTTTTGTGTATGCCAAGCTATGGAACAGGTCGCAAGTGATGACCGACCTGGAGTTTTACGAGTTGCGCTATAGCGGAAAAATGGCCGCCTTCCTCAGGGGATTCAGGGCTATTTATCTGGGATTCTTTTTCAACGTCATGGTCATTGCCAGCGTTTCACTGGCATTCATTAAGATTGCCGGGGTTATGCTGGGGTTGCAGCCGGCTCCCGCATTGATTATTGCTGCAGTTATCGTTGTGTTCTACAGCGGATTGGGCGGGCTTAAGTCCATCCTTTGGACCGATCTTTTCCAGTTCAGCTTTGCCCTGTTCGGTGCTGTTGTTGCTGCCGTGCTGGTGGCCAAATCGCCTCAAATAGGCGGGCTGTCGGCATTGCTCTCGCATCCCAACGTTTCGGATAAGCTGAGTTTAGTTCCAAGTATTTCCCAACCCGAGCTGTTCCTGAGCATCTTCCTTATTCCCATAGCCATTCAGTGGTGGGCTGCATGGTATCCCGGAGCCGAACCCGGAGGCGGCGGATACGTTGTGCAGCGCATGCTCTCGGCCAAAAACGAGGACCATGCCGTAGGGGCAACCCTCCTTTTCAACTTCTTCCACTACGCTCTCCGTCCCTGGCCGTGGATAATTGTTGGCTTGGGCTCCCTGATTATTTTCCCCGATATCCAATCCATGATTGACAGATTTCCCGATGTGTCGGTGCAGTACATCAAGAACGATTTTGCCTATCCGGCCATGTTGAGGGAGTTTTTGCCCGTGGGATTGCTCGGACTTGTGGTTACATCGCTCATAGCGGCTTTCATGTCAACCGTTGCCTCGCAGCTTAACTGGGGCTCATCGTACCTTGTAAATGACTTTTACGCAAGGTTTTACAATAAGAACGCCACCGAAAAGCAAAAGGTGGCCTTTGGGAGGCTCAGCACAGTTACCCTCATGGTTTTTGGTGTGCTGCTGGCATTGGTCCTTCAAAATGCCCTGCAGGCATTTCAATACCTGCTGATGATTGGCGCCGGAACCGGACTGCTGTACATCCTGCGATGGTTCTGGTGGCGTATCAATGCCTACTCAGAGATTTCGGCCATGGTGGCTGCAGCAGCATTTTCCATGGTATTCATACTTATCGAGAATTTTGGCCTCACCCAGTTAGATAACAATATGATTGAGGTTATGGGGATTACCATGCTGGCAACCTACTGGAATATCATTAAGTTTACGGGTGTTGTGCTGCTCACCTCCATCAGCTGGATAGTTGTAACCTATATGACCAAGCCTGTGAACGATGAAACCCTCCGCAGTTTTTACAAAAAGATACGACCCGGAGGACCGGGATGGAGATTGGTGGTGAACAAAGCCAAAGGCGAAAACATTGTGCTGGAGAAAGAGGAGAACCTGAAGTGGGATGTTCCCACAGGTATAGTGTGCATGATTCTTGGGTGTATCGCCATCTACAGTATCCTGTTTGGTATAGGGAGCATCATTTATGGCCGAGCAGTTCAATCAATTGTGTTTGTGGTGTTAACCGTGATTTCATCATTGCTCCTTGTTCGATTTTGGAGAAAATTGAAATCCTTCTAATCATTTCATAACCAATGGAGAATGATTGATGAGGTAGTACATGCTTACTTCCCCGATTCAGCCAAGTACGGCATAGAACCTCTTGGTAATGGGCATATTAACGAGACTTACAAGTTATCCCTGACAGGGAACCCTTTACCCTTTGTTTTGCAAAGAATCAACGCAAACGTTTTTCGCAATCCCCAAATCCTGGTAAATACTCACCTGAAGTTGCAGAATGCTTTGTTGGGCGAGAAAGGTGATTTTGAGATTCCCCGTATTATCCCTAATCATATGGGAGAGTACCTTACCACGGATAGAATGGGTAATCCATGGCGACTGACCAATTTCATCGTCAATTCCTATACCCTTGAGGTAGTAGAACATCCGTGGCAGGCAAAGCAGGCGGGTATGGCTTACGGTTGGTTTGCCGGCTCATTCAGTGGACTTGAGGCGGCAGATTTTGAGGAGCCCATCAAAGATTTTCACAGTTTGCCATTTCGGGTTAATCAGCTGCACGATGCCATTGAGAAATGCAAAACCGACAGGTTGAAAACGGCAAAGGCGCTTATTGCATTTTATGGGGCGAGAGAAAGCGAGTTGGGCGAAATTGGCCATTTAGTTGTATCGGGAAGAATACCCACAAGAGTGGTACACAACGATACCAAGATAAACAACGTGCTATTCCGTGGTGATAGGGCAGTTTCAGTGATTGATTTGGATACGGTGGGGCCCGGTACCCTGCTATACGATTTTGGCGATGCCATTCGTACGTTGGGCAATGAAGCTCCCGAGGATGAAAGGGATATGGATAAGGTGAGTTTGAATATCAACTGGTTCCTTGAGTTTACGCGGGGATACATGAGCAGGGTGAAGAAAATCATATCCCCTTCCGAAGTGGAGAACCTCCATTTGGCTCCCGTGCTCATGACTTATATCATGGGTATTCGGTTCCTGGCTGATTACCTTGCAGGCGATAAGTATTACAGGATTGCCTCCCCCGAGCATAATTTTGTTCGAAGCAGTGTGCAAATGGCTTTAATTGAATCCATGGAGAAGAATACGGGCAAGATGAAGACTATAATTGAAGAATCACTACATTAGCAACTTGTAAATCAAACATTCACCATAAAAATTTCCATAAGATGAAAAGAGTTTTCAGACTAACAATGATAGCGTTGCCGGTGATGATGCTGTGCATTTTCTCATCGTGCGGAGATTCGTGGCAAAACGACGGTAAAAACCACTTTGAGGCCAAGGAAGTTTATCGTACACCAAAACGGCCTGCCGGACAAACCAACGTGCTGGAGTTGAGGGCAGAGCCCCTCGACACGGTTCGTATTGCCATTATTGGGTTGGGAATGCGCGGGCAGGAGGCGGTCAGGCGCTTAAGCTATATTAGCCATGCCAAGATTGTTGCGTTGGCCGATGTGGTGATAGCCAACGTGGAAAGGGCACAAAAAAACCTGGTGGAGATGGGGCGCCCAGAGGCAGGCAAATATTACGAAACTGATAGCTGGAAACAGATATGTGAGCGTGAGGATGTCGATCTGGTTTACGTGTGCACCCATTGGGACCTCCATGCTCCCATAGCCCTGTATGCCATGGAGCATGGCAAGCATGTGGCCACCGAGATTCCTGCAGCCCTCACCATTGACGAGTGCTGGCAGCTGGTAAATATGGCCGAGAAAACCCGTCGGCACATGATTATGCTTGAGAATTGCATATACGATTTCTTCGAAATGGCTACCCTTAACATGGCCCAGCAGGGTGTTTTCGGGGAGTTGGTACATGCCGAGGGTGCCTATATCCACGATTTACGAGCCTACCTTTTTGCCGAAAAGGGCGAACCCCTTCACTATTGGGACATGTGGCGATTGAAGCACAACGAAAAGAAGAGCGGAGCACTCTATCCCATGCACGGCTTGGGTCCCGTGGCACATGCATTGAATATCCATCGTGGCGACCGCATGGATTACCTCGTGTCGGTTTCGAGCAACCAGTTTGGCCTAACCGAATATGCTAAGGAGAAATTTGGCGAGGATTCCGATTATGCCAAGAGGGATTACAAAAGGGGCGACATGAACACAACCATCATTAAAACGGTCAAGGGAAAAACTATTAAGATTCAGCACGATGTAACCAGTCCACGACCATATAGCCGTATCCACATGCTGAGTGGTACCAAGGGGTTTGCACAGAAATGGCCCCGAATGGGCATTGCGTTGGAGCCAAATGCTCACTACTATCTGACCAATACACAGTTAGACTCCATGTTGAAACTTTACGAACACCCCATTGTAACCGAGGTGGGTGAAAAGGCTAAGGAGGTAGGCGGCCACGGTGGCATGGATTTCATCATGGATTACCGGTTGATTTACTGCCTGCGGCATGGTCTTCCGCTGGATATGGATGTTTATGATGCGGCCGAGTGGTCGTCTGTCATCGGACTGTCGCAAATATCCGTAGCCAATCAGGGAATGCCCGTGAAAATTCCCGACTTCACCCGTGGCGATTGGGAGAAACTTAAAATTACCAAATATCATAAGGCGCAATAGGGGAGAGGCGGTTTTTTTATTAAGGCACCAACATTGGCATTTTTTTTATACTTTTGCAATGGCTGGGGCTGTTAGCTCAGTTGGTTTAGAGCATCGCCTTGACAGGGCGGGGGTCACTGGTTCGAATCCAGTACAGCCCACATCGGATACTTTTACATAGACAATGGGATGGGTTGCTGCCATTGAGGATTACGAGCGTTTCTTAAGGCTTGAGAAGTCATTATCCGAAAATTCGGTGGCGGCATACCGACGCGATGTTAAACTCCTTTGGGAGTTTGCCGATGAAAAATTGGGCAAAGAACCCGAATCGCTTACCTCTGACGACCTCTTACTTTTCCTTGAACATATCCAAGAGCTGGGATTAAATCATCGTTCCCGTGCACGTATCCTGTCGGGGGTGAAAGGCTTTTTTAAATACCTGATGCTTGAGGAGGCTATAGATGTTGACCCTTCGCAGCAGGTTGAGGGCCCCAAGATGAGCCGTAAACTACCCGAAGTACTTAGCGTTGAGGAGATTGACCTGATGGAGGCTTCCTTCGATTTGAGTAAACCCGAGGGGCAAAGGAACAAGGCCATTATCGAAACGCTGTACAGCTGCGGATTACGGGTATCGGAATTGATAAACCTTAGGATAACCGATTTAAACTTTGAGCAGGGTTTCATTCGCGTGGTGGGTAAAGGCGATAAAGAGCGATTGATACCCATTGGGAAAAAGGCAATAAAAGAGATTAACCTATACATGCCCGACAGGAACAGCTTGCCAAGAATTGAAAAATCATCGGAGAACATTCTATTCCTCAACCGCCGGGGGAAAGGGCTTACCCGTGTGATGGTATTTACCATTGTGAAGAATGCGGCCAGGGATGCCGGAGTGAAAAAGGAAATCAGTCCGCATACACTCAGGCATTCGTTTGCCACCCACCTTGTTGAAGGAGGAGCTGATATACGCATTGTTCAGGAGATGCTGGGGCACGAGTCCATACTCACCACCGAAATATACACCCACCTCGATAGGCAGTACCTAAGGGATACCATAATGAAATTCCATCCACGCAGGTCAAAATAATTCCTCTTTTTAATGGCTGTTTTCTGTTTTTAAGACAAATTGACAGTATTTATTTGTTTTGTTAGGTCATTTTGGCAAAAAAATGCTTTGGCATTTCTCTTGATAATTCATTGGCGACGGTGAATCTCAACAAAACCGTGAAAAGAAAAAAATAAAGTTAAATTAAAATTAAAATAAGGAGGATTGAGCCATGATACCAATGTTAAGAACTAGAACCAGCAGCATCCCAAGTTTTGTGGATGCCTTCTTCGGAAACGATTTTCTGTCGAATATTTTCGACGCACCTAGCATGGGCACTATGCCCGCTGTGAATATCCTTGAAACGGGCGACGACTATGTAATTGAGTTGGCAGCCCCCGGCATGGATAAGAAAGATTTTAAAGTTGACGTTCACAACAACCTGCTCACCATTTCCAGTGAGGTAGAAATGAAGAATGAGGTTGAGGACGAGAAGGTTATGCGCAGGGAGTTCAGCTACTCCGCTTTCAAAAGGAATTTCACCCTGCCCGAGAGCATTGAGAGCGACAAAATCAAAGCTTCGTACAAGGAAGGGATTCTTAGGGTTAACGTACCCAAGCGTGAAGAAGCTAAAGAAAAGCCTGCAAGGCAAATAGCGATTGCCTAATCAGAGGTTAGGAATATTTAAGGCGGGTTAACCCCGCCTTTTTTGTTTTTAACTGTCACTTATTGAGTGGGTTCCTTAGATGGAAGCTATGCTTTCTTCCTGCTTTTCATTACCGTATGGTAATCTAAGTAGTAGAGAATTTTAAAAGATATGCTGTTGACCGCATCCGATTCCAGGATATTTTTCCAGTTATCGTGGAAATTAGAGCGAACATTGGTATTAAAAGCCTCTATGGCGTTTTTCCATACAATGGAGAGCATGCTGTTGGGAGCAAAATTCCATTGGTAAGTCAGGTCAATGTTAAAAAGATTGTAATTGATATCCCTGGAGTTTGTGTAGTTTGTAAGGGGTGCCGATAGCGTGCCATCATCGTTCAGCTGATGATAGCTGTTGTAATCTACCCATCGCCAGTAGTGCCTACCACTCAAATTGATAAACGATTTTTCGTTGAATGAGTACAACAGACTCAGGGTGTTGGTTAGGGTAGAAACATCGCGCATGCCCATGTAAACGGTTAAATTATCCGTTGAATGGCTAACATAGCCTATATCGTTGTGGATTGACTCTTTCACTACCAGGTAAACCAGAAACATGTTGTTGCTAACCCTCACCCTTGGTGAAAAGTTAATCTGAATGCCGGAGTAGCCCATCTTTTCGCCTATAGTGTAGCCAATGCCTGTGTCGAAAGCCAACGTACGCCTGTAATCGGTAGAAGAGACTAAATTTCCTGAAAATTTCCGTGGCCGTATCACCATCCTGCCATCAACTCGTGGCTCATCGAAATCGTGCATTTCGGCGGGATCCACCATCAAATCCATCAGTACGAAATGAAAGCGTTTGGCAAATGTGGTCATTAGGTTGAAATGCAGCGATGATGATGTGTAAACACGGGGATCGTGCAGGGTATTGTACGACAGGCCAAGCCATGTGTTAAGATTTAGCAAACGCCAGAAAGGCTTGTAAACCCTGTAGCCAATGCCACACTCGTTGTTGACAACGTTGTGTTTTTTCAGGTACCCCATGTCGTTGGGGTTGTAATTTTTGCTTTCGGTGTTGCTACTCACACTGTAGAGCAGGTTGCCCGATACTTTTGCAAAGGACAGAAAGTGCTTGTATCCATACCGCCCTGTATTGTTATCAATTTGGCTCACAGCACCATTCCCATAGAGCGCATGGCTGTATGATTTATTGTTAAGCACAAACTCGGTGGCCGTGACATTGGCCATATACTGCTGATTGGGAGTAATCAAGTTGGTATTAACCAGACTGACGAATGAATTATTCCGCAACGTTTGGTCGAAAACAATGACGTTGTAGTTGGTAAATGCCTGAGTGAGGTACTGCCTTTCGCTGTTGCTAATCGTATCCCGGATGGTGGCATGGGTATTGCTCGTCATGGCATTGAACAGGCCGATACCCAATCCTTTGCCTGTCCTGCCGGATAACTTGGTGGCATTTATCATTTTATTTTCAAGCGGATTCTCAGTTACAATCTCGTTTTCGTTGAGTTCGTCCAAAGGAATCATGTACCCTTTGGGTAGAGAGCCCACCCGTCGCGAGTAAAAGATTCCCCCTTTCATAAAGAGGTCCATACCTTCGGTGAAGAATGGGCGTTGCTCCTCGTACTGCACTTCGTAAGGGGAGATGTTAAGGATTTTCTCATCGGATTTCACCTGGCCAAAATCAGGGATAAGTGTTACGTCAAGCGTAAAGCTCTCGGAGATTCCGTACTTTAAATCCAACCCCCCGTTGATTTGGGGGCTAAACGATTTTGAATCGGGAAATTTGTTGAGGTAAGTGGCTATGTAGGGGCTGAATGATAGCCTGACGGGGGGAACAATATCCCGAATACCCGCCAATTCACCCGATTGGTTTACAATTCCGAGAATCGAGTTATCCATGGGGTTCCACGAACTCCACTCGTTGTAACGCTTTATGAGCCTTCGGAAATTTATTCCCCAGTTTTCGACTGTTCGTTTGGAAAAGCGCAATGCCGAAAAGGGGATTTTCATCTCAACCACCCATCCAAATTCAGTTATCAACACCTTGCTGTGCCATGCATCATTCCAACTACGGTCTGTTGTTGTCCCTGTATATCGCATGTCGGTTTGTACACCAGATGCCGAAACCAGAAACTCGAAGTAGTTTATGCCATCGTTGTATGGGCTGATAAGTACCGAGAAAGCATCGGCTTTGAGCATATCCGAGTTATCCCTTTGCCCCAATTCCCTGAATATCTTACCGGGATCATCATCGTATAGCGTTGCTCCAACATATATGGCATTATCGTCGAACAGAACTTTAACCTCTGTATTGAACGTGGGTTGAGAGCCATTGTATGGCTCAAATTGCGTAAAGCTGTTGGCAACCATAGCTCCATCCCATGCAACTTCGTTCAGCCTTCCGTCGATTATAATCTGTTCGTCAATCTTTTTGGCTTCAATCAACCGCCTGCCATTGGGTAAGCGATTGTTGTCATTCGATATCAAAGGGTTATGGTAGAATATCAGAAAGAGCAGGGGTAGTGAAAAGTATTTTGGCATGGGTCAATCGCTAATGGGCATGTCATTGCTATCAGTTACTATTAAACCAATACTTCGATAGTAAACATGGCTGAAACGTTTAAACCGATGGAAAAATTATTCACACAAATTTCCCAATGGCAGGAAATTTTCTTCTTTTGATGTGCAACTCCATGATGGTCAATCGATTATTATCTACAAGGTAATTTAATGGTATGCAATACGAATGGGTGATGAATGCCTCCTTTAAAGGGCTACATCGAGATGTGCCTCTAAAAGTTCTCGGAGTTTGAGGGTTGTAATTTTTTCAAGTACCTGCCCGCTCACGGCAAACGAAGTTGCCCCCGTTTCCTCCGATACGATGACTACAATGGCATCGGTGTTTTCGGTTATCCCAATGGCCGCACGATGGCGCAGTCCGTAGGAAGCCGGTAAGTTGGTTCTCTCGGTAACGGGGAGGATACAGCGTGCAGCATGGATAAGGTTATTCTTAATGATAATTGCTCCGTCGTGCAGCGGGCTGTTTTTAAAAAAGATATTTTCAATCAATCGGCTCGACGTTTCGGCATTGAGGATATCGCCCGTTTCGGCGTATAGGGTTAAATCCGATTTTCGTGTTATGACTATCAGCGCGCCTATCTTTTTCTCCGACATATTCCTGGCTGCCTTTACAATGGCCTCGATATTCACTGGATTTTCTACCTTTTTCCCTTTAAGGAATAGAAGATTCTCCAACGAAAAGCGATTTTTTGAAAAATAGCGGGTACCGATAAGTAACAGGAAGCGTCTAATTTCCTGTTGGAATACGATAATCAGGGCAATCACGCCCACTCCGATTATCTGACCTAAAATACTGCTCAGCAAATCCATATTGAGGGCTTTTACCACCAGCCAAAGGAGGTAAACTATGAAGATGCCCATGAAAATATTGATGGCTACAGTTCCTCGTATCAGCATGTATATCTGGTAGAACAGCAGGGCAACCAAAAAAATGTCGATGATGTCCAGAATGCGTATGCTGATAAAGCATGAGATTAGCTGTAAAGTCATAGGGTAATGCTTTAATTATTCCTTAATTAGCTGTTGCTGAGCAATAGAAACCAGTTTGATGGTTTCCATGGCCTCTTTTACATCGTGTACCCTTAGTATGGCTGCCCCTTTGAGCAGGGCAATGGTATTCAGTACCGATGTGCCATTCAAAGCATCTTCCGATGCCTGATTGAGAGGCTTATATATAAACGACTTTCTCGACAATCCCACAACAATGGGAGTGTTTAACACCCTGAAAGAATCGAGATTGCTGAGTATGCGGTAGTTGTGTTCGATGGTTTTTCCGAAACCAAATCCCGGATCTATGAGAATATCGTTGATACCCATAAGGTTCAATTCGTTAATCCGGTTTGCAAAGAACGAGAACAGCTCTTTAATCACATCGTCGTACCAGGGGTTGTCCTGCATATTTTGGGGAGTGCCCTTCATATGCATTGCAATGTATGGAACATTCAGCTTGGCTATGGTATTGTGCATTTGCTTATCCATATTCCCTGCCGAGATATCGTTGATTAAATCCACTTTAAAATCTTCTACCACGGTTTTGGCCACTCCCGACCGGTAGGTGTCAACCGATACAATGGCCTCGGGAAAATGTTTACGCACAATGGTTAAGGCTTTGGCCAGCTGTTTCATCTCTTCTGCCTCAGAAACCGGACTGGAGCCGGGACGGGTAGAACAAGCTCCGATATCGATAATACTGCCACCTTGGTTCAAAATCTCCTTGGCCCGCCTGTAGATACGATGTTTTCCCCTAAATTGGCTTCCGCTGTAAAACGAATTGCGCGTTACGTTGATAATACCCATAACCTTTGGTGTTGAAAGATCTAACAGCTTCCCTTTGCACGAGAGGGTATGGGTTGAGGTAAAAAACGATTTTACTTTTTCCATGCCATGCATCTGCGTTTGATTCCGTAGCTAAATTACGAAACATTTGAATAACATCTAATTTAATAGGCAATCGGTTTTTCGAATGTTAAATTGAAAAACATTGGTTACAATCAGCGGGTTAAAACAAATTCCACAGAAAACAAGTTGTCATTAACTTTTTTTTAAAGAAAACTTTCGGGTTTAAAGTGTATTTTTGTAGCGCAAGAATTTTTTATTTCTATGAGTTTTATTGTTATCGAGGGGCTCGATGGTGCCGGTAAGTCAACCCAGCTGAAGCTGCTTGGCGAGTATTTTTTGCATCAGGGGAAACCCCATGAATCGCTACATTTTCCCAGAACTGAGTCTCCCTTCTTTGGCGAGTTGATCTCCCGTTTTCTTAGAGGCGAATTGGGTAAGTTGGAAGAGGTTGACCCCTACGTCGTAGCACTGCTATTTGCCGGCGATAGAAAGGATGCCGCAGGCATTATCCACGGTTGGATTCAGGAAGGAAAAACCGTTTTACTCGACAGGTATGTGTATTCGAACATCGCCTTTCAGTGCGCCAAGTTGGCAAGCCATGCAGATCAAAAGAGACTCCGCGACTGGATTTACCAACTCGAATTTGTTCATTTCGGCATACCCAAGCCCGATTTGAATATCTTCCTCGATGTGCCATTCGAGTTCACTAAATCGAAGCTGACCCAGGGCCGCGATGGACAGGATAGAAACTATTTGCAGGGGAGCAACGATATTCACGAGGAAAATTTGAGCTTTCAGGAAAGGGTACGTAATGTTTACCTTGATCAGGTGAATTATGATTCCAGCTATTTGATAATTAATTGTACCGATAAGCATGGTGGAATGGAGGATCAGCATGTGATTTTTAACAAAATTGTACAATCCATCGCAAAATATTTAGCCGTTTAATATTTTCTAACAATGATTATTAGAGTTTTAGTTTGGATTGCAAGATATTTTTTGGCGCTCACTTTTATTTTTTCCGGCTTTGTTAAGGGTGTTGACCCATTGGGATCGGCCTATAAATTTTCAGATTATTTTGCCGCCTTCAACCTTGGATTTTTAGAGCCTTTGGCTTTGGTTTTTGCGTTTTTGCTTTGCGCTGCTGAACTTTACATAGGTTTGCTTTTGCTGTTCAGAGTAAAGGATTTGATAGCCATATGGGGTTCTTTCCTGTTTATGGCTGTTTTCACTCCGTTAACCCTGGTTCTCGCTTTATACAATCCTGTCAGCGATTGCGGTTGCTTTGGCGATGCCATTGTACTTACCAATTGGGAGACTTTTTTCAAAAATATTCCCCTTTTGTTGGCTACAATGCTGCTATTTCTCTACCGAAAGAAGTTAACAACCGTTTATGGACTTCGTTTGAATAACTTTTTGGCAGTGTTTCTCCTTGCCATCTCGTTCCTGCCATCCATTCATGGGTATCGTAATCTGCCGCTATTCGATTTTCGTCCCTTTAGCGTAGGGACGAATATCCCCGAGGCCATGTTCATTCCTCCGGATGCTCCGGTTGATGAGTACAAAACCATACTGCTTTACGAGAAGAATGGCAGGGTAGAGGAGTTCAACGAAGAGAATATGCCGTGGCAGGATACCACATGGAAATTTGTGGATAGCAGGTCAGAGCTGGTTACGAGGGGTTACATTCCAAAAATTGACGACTTTGTCATCACCGATATGGATGAGAGGGATGTAACCGAAAGCATTTTGCATAATTCCGGATACTATCTGCTGGCCGTATCCTACCGCCTTGATCTTGCACACAAAGCATCATTCGATAAATTGAACGAGCTATACTACAAGGCCCTGGAACAGGGGATAGGCTTTGCCTGCGTAACTTCCTCATCGCCAGGTGAGATTGACCGTTTTGTAGGCCAAACCGGAGTGGCTTTCCCTTTCCTCTTAGCCGATGAGATAATGCTAAAAACGGTCATCAGGGCAAATCCGGGGCTAATGCTGCTGAACAATGGCACCATAATAGCCAAGTGGCACTACAGGAATATTCCTGAAACGGATTATTTTCAGGGTAACCTAATGTCAAAATCCCTAACCTCGTTGAGATTAGGGATAGACAGTGTATGGGTTATCGTTTTGCTTGTCAGTCTTTTGGGTATATTCCTTGGCATCCGTTTGCTGAAGAATGCCTTCAACAGCTCAAGAAAGCCATAGACAAGTCCGTTACTTTACATCAACCTCTTCCACTTGAACGATTTCTCCGGAAGTGGTGCTGTATGCAAAACAAACAATGCTCATGTTCTCCGCATTCCAATCGGAATTGATAGTGTACTCCGCATTAACCGTAGCCGTATCCTCAGGGTGGGCCCCGTCGGCAAAAACAGTGCTACCCCAGGTACCATTCATGGAGGCCCTGAACACATGCTTGTGGTTGTAGTTGGGGATTATCCCTTCGGGATAGTCGGGATCATCTTTGGTCTTTTGGGGCGATACCAATCCGCTTTCGGTAAGGAAAACGCAAACATTAACGCTTTCCATAGTTTCTAAGGCAGTGAGGTTGGCTGTTACAGACAATACGCGCGAAGTGCTATTGTATTCCCTGTTTATCTTCAGCTTCAACTTTGGAGTAGCCGAAGCTTGCTCTGCAACAACCGATGCCCACTCTGTTGAGCCCAACACCTCTCCGTTTTTCCTGTTCACCAACCCCGATGGGTACGAGATAACGCCGAAATGGTCCTTGATCTCCTCTCCGGTTTGCGTTTTATAGTTTACAGGAAAATTGCTGTTGGTATTGGCAAAAAAACCAACATGGTAGGCAATCACGATGAACTGCTTCCCGTAAAGATCGCCAAGTTGCGAAGCAATTTGAGCACCTGCAGGGCAATTTGGGCATTGGTGCCCGGTGAATTCTTCCAAAAGCACCCTTTGAACCACCTCGTCCGTGTCGGGAGGTTGAACTATTTGGTTCATAAACGGTTCCTCCACAATATCGCAGCTGAATAAAACTGTCATAATGCCGACGAACAATAACAACAGGTTGTATCTTTTCATGGCTTTTGATTTTAGAATGTGGTCGAAAATGTAATTCCAGCGGCATAGGCAGCTGGAACTTTACGGCATATACCGCCAACGCAAATAATTCCCTCACGCTGCTTGCCATAGTTAAACGAAAGCCTGTGTGGCCCTTTGTTAAAACTGGCATTAAGCAGGAAATAGTGCGTTCTGTAATCCTTGTCCTCATTGCCGTAGTTGTACTGGTCGGTGATGGAGAACGACCATTGCGGGGCAATGGAGTACTCCACAAGCATCATCAGCCAACTGCCCTTATCCTGCCTTGTCAGCAAATGCTGAACTTCATACCTGATATTCCTATTGTCCTGCAATTTCTGGTTCAAATCCACGTAAACACTCCATGCTGATACAGGATCTTCGCCGGGATGCCCTTCGATTACCGCTTTGTTGTAGTACTGATTAACAAATCCCGTAACCAGCCTAAGATCGCGTGTCAACCTTCGGTTTATCTCAATGGAGATATCGTGGAAATACTTTTCATCTCCTATGCCTCCCAGGTGCGATTTATAACCCAAGGTTCCGGGTTTGCCAATGGGGATGGTATCGTTAATCTGTTGATTATCAATGGAGTTTGCCACAGATCCGCTTACCTGTATATTGGTGCCATATTTTCCACCAATCTTTGTATTCTTTGGGATTAAATAGTTCACTTGCAAATACGCCCCTGCTTCGCCCGTAGGTTGCGTAGCGTAGGGGTACATGCCCGGAAGGCTATAGGTATGCTGCCGTGTTGTGGCCGGAAGATAGCCTAACGTAAGATCATTACTAGTGGCCGTGCGGCTCGAACGGAAATCCATGTTGTCGATATATTTGGCCGAGGCCAAAATGCCAAGCCCTTTGGTTGAATACGATCCGGTTAAAATCAGCGCTTCGCCGTTCTTGTAAATAAGGCTATTCGTGGCCGAAGGGTCGTTTACCTTCCATGCATATTCGCCTGAAACGAAAAATTTTCCCGCGTAAAGGGATGAACGTGCGGCAAACGCAGCCACATTCTCGGGAAAGTTGTAAAGCGGATCCCTGTCGCTTTGGTAACGGCTGACAGCGCTAAAACCAATGGTAAAATTGGTCAACGATTCGGGGCGCAACAGTTGAAGAATACTCCAATCGGCATCGGCTCCCCGCACCGTACCGGGGCCATTCTCCCAAAAATAACGTTGTTTGCCAATCATCCCCTTGATGGTTAAACCGGCTACAGGGCGGATCAGCAAGCGGAAGCCGTCAAAGGCATTGTCAATGCCAAGGTTTTTATCCTCATATGCACGGAGAATCAGCCCACTGCCATACTGTTCATAAAAGTTGCCAATGGTCACTTCGTACAACGTATCGGTATAGCTGATAAAACGATGGGCAATGCCATGTCCTTCGTACTTGGGGTCGAATCCCAGCAATGGCGGTTGATAGGCCTCGTAGCGGATACCCGCATTGATGCCCTTATACCTGTAAAACAGGTTCCCGTATATGTTGGATCGGATGTACTCCGGAACGTGTTCTGCGCCGATGATTGTATCGTTGAAGTAGTAGTTCGATTCGGCGTAAATATTACCCTGTACTGTGGCTTTATCAATGAAATCCTGAGCCGGGGCATTATTAAAAAAAAACACCGGCAGAAAGAGTATTGCCAGTATTTTAAATTTGGAAATATCCATTTATACTAGTTTTAAAAAGTACAATAAAGCTTTCCGGGTTATTTTACAAGTTCTTTAATTTTTTTGAACATCTCCATTTCACTACCATCGGTGTAGCTGGTGTGTTGGTAAACAACCTCTCCCTTGCCGTTGAGGATAAAGGTATGGGGAACATTGGTTACACCCATGGCACGGCGCAGGTCGCCGTTGGAATCGAGGTAAAAGTCGAATTCCCACCCCCTTGCATTTACCATAGGCCGTACGTTGTTTACGGTTTTTGCATCATCTATGGAAACGGCAATGAGTTTTACACCGGTTTCCTCCTGCCAATCGTCGTACAAATCGGCAATGGCCGTTAGCTCCTTAATACATGGACGACACCAGGTAGCCCAAAATGACAGGATAATTGGCTTCCCCTTATTATCGATTTGTGAAGTGGAAAAATCGCGACCTTCCAATGTCTTGATGGTGGCCACCGGAAGCTTCTGTGATTTGGTTTGCTGGGCTTTTGTAAAGGGGACGAAAAGCAGCATTAGTAAGGGAAGTGCAAACAGCAATTTTGTTTTCATTGTTTTCAATCTTATGGATTACTTGAGATGGATTACAATAATCGGGCCCATGGGCTAATATGATCATTGTTTTTTTAATTATACCCCCGATCCCTCAGAAGACGAGAGATCGGGGGTAAATTATTGGGTTATGAGTTCGCTAACAAAACTTCAAATTACTGAACAATCAACTTCTTCGTTACGGAATTACCATCAGGTAAACTAATTTTTACCAGGTAAATACCTTGTAACTGCTTGATGTCCATTTTGATCTCAGAATTCTCCAGGTTATAGCTGTTGCTCATGATCAAACTACCTGAAGCCGAGTAGATTTCAACCAAAGCCTTACCGGTTGTTTCAGGTATTACAATGCTGAAATGGCCGGAAGTTGGGTTGGGGTAGATGCTTGCAGAGATAAGCTTGTTAATTTCAATACCAGTGGGATTCAGCGTAATGGCCAAATCAACATCTTCGTTATCCACTACAACTACATCACTTACGCTAATATATTCGTCTTTGCTAACCTCATAGGGATACTCACCGTTTGGTAAAGTAATAGTGGCAACTCCTTGCCCATTGGTTGTAAGGGTTTCATCGTTTATGGATATGGTTGCCCCTTCAATGGCTTCACCATCTTTATCGGTAACATTGAAAGTGATTATGAATTCAACCCTTTGCAATTCAACATTTACGGTTATACCTTCGCCATTCACCGTAAATTCTCCCTCAACCGTTGCGTACATATCTTTTTCAGCGGTGAAAGTGTAGTTGTCATTCCCAAGATCAATGGTGGCTTTCCCGTCTTCGTCAGTTGTTAATATTTCATCGTTAACGGTTATTGTGACACCTTCCAGAGGAGCTTCGGTAATGGCATCTGAAACTATGAAAGTTACCGGATAAACCGGTTCTTGGAAAATAATATGGGTTGTATAGGTGTTGCTTACCATTCCATCGACCGATGTTACCACAAATTCGATGGGTTCGGTGAAGTCCATGGGTGCATAATTGCCATCCTCACCCGGTTGAGGAACAATAGAGGCACCCTGAGAGATGGTTATGGTAGGAGTTACAGAGGTAACATCGGTCCCTGCTGCCACTGTTACATAAATATCTGCTGAGTTATTGTTAACAACAGAAATTTCTACACCAAGAGTCTCAACCTCAACAAAATCAAAGTCAAGAATTCTGGCATCGCTAGTTAAGCATTCAACTACTTTCGATTGCAGAACCTCTTTTGTGGCATCGTTTTGCAGGAACACAACCAGTGACAAATCATCCATCTCTTCAACATGGGTGCCAGCCATATCCTGTGTAAAAGATATTTGGAATGGAACTCCTGCTTCCAGGTCCACCGTGGTTCCGCTGGGATTGGGCAGCATTTTCATCATCACGTAGTGGAATGATGTTTCGCCGTTTGAGCCCACATTACCCGTGGTTTCGTTTTCTACTACGGCAGCTCTGAGTTTTACTCCTGTAACCGATACGTATGGCACAACTTCAATGTTGGCATGTACTATGGTTCCAGTAACATAGCTGAACGCATTTATGACAAAGAAGGAGAATTTTGCAGATTGGTTGTTAAACGCTGCGTTCACACCTGCTGAACTGGCCTGAGTAGACTCTCCTCCTGTGAAGAGCATGGGAACGGCATTCACACCGTAGTACGTTCTCCTTGTTCCCCCTTCTGCTGTATAGTAAGGGTCCCCGTTACCCGGCCAGTTCATCTGGTACTTAATAACGGCAATTTGTCCAACATGACTATTAAGGAATGGTGTGAATACGGATGTATTGAACGAATAGCAAGGAGGGCAGGTAGAACTGGTAAATTCTTCAAACAAAGGAAGATTGGGTGCACCGCCTATTGCAACACCAATGTTTTTATTAAGGATATTGTTCGAGGGATCATCATCATCCCCTTCTCCGTTTACATTGTTACCCTGCACCGTGATGAGGTGGCTTCCCGGAGTGGCTTGCCATTGCTGTGTAAAGGTATGTGTATATACCTGATTGCTGTTCAATGTTATTCCGGATACCGTTTCGCTAACGGGTGTTCCGTTATCAACCATATACTGAATATCAAAAGAAGTAATGGGGGTAACTCCCACGTTCTTGAATTTAACTACCACATCTCGAGGTCCTTGCGGAATCATTGGAGCTATTTCAATGGATTCAACAGACAAGTCCCTGTCGTAAGGAGTATAAAGAAAAATATCATCTACAAACCAGTCGTTGATATTGTATGAACTGCCCGAAAAAAATACGCAAACCTGAAAATTGGAAGAACCGACGTCTGCGTTGTTCACTGGAACAGTGATAGTTTCAACAACATTGGCTCCGGTACGGCTCCATATTACATGCCATTCACCACCGTTGGATCGTGTAGCGGCGCCTACGGTGTAAGCTCCTGAATAGTGATCGATGGCGTGTTTAAATTGAAAAACCAGGTTGCCATAACCCGAAACATCAATGGATGGTGAAACCAATCGTGATATAGCGTTGAACTGAGGTGACCAGGTCATTTTGGCCTCGGGAGCAACTCCTCCGGCGTTGGCAGTTTGCGAGAGACTCCAGTTGGCAGCCTGGGCATCTATGGTCCAACCTGTAGGCGGGAAAGTCCCGGAAAAATTGGTAGAGATATGTTCAATCCCGTACCTTGTTTGTGACCAAAGTAAATTGGTCATCAGTAATACACAAAGGAGTAAAAAGTTCTTTTTCATAATTGTAGGGTGTTAATGATTAATTATTAGCAATTTTCTTCGATTTCGACATGAAAAAAGAATATTTTTGCAAAAGTATTAATAAATCTAAATTTCCAAATATGAAAATTATCAGGTTTGTATTTTTACTTGTATTGTGGTTAGCAACTGCCACTCTTTCAGCGCAAAATCTTAAATTGTTCCATAATGATGTGGAAGTAAGCAACGGGGAGATTAACATTGCTGAGCTAACATCGGATGGAGAGGTAAAGGTAATTATCAATATCCAGAACACTTCTTCTGATGCTATTGATATAAAGGTGAAAAAGAATGTACGTGAGGATATTGAGGGTGCCGAGAACACTTTTTGCCTGGGTAGCTGTTTTGATCCTTCGGTTACCGAATCGCCTGTATCGCACACTATAGGGGCGGGAGAAACAACCGATTCCGATGACTTTTACATACTATTTCTACCCCATGGGAATGTGGGGCACGCCATGATAATGTACAGTATTTTTAACGTGGCCGACCCTGAAGATAACGTTACTGTGACCGTTAATTTTACTTTTACTGCCTTAAGCCTTTCACTATTCCATAATGATGAAGATGTTAGCAATGGAGAATTTAGCGTTAGCGAAGAAACTACTGAAGATCAAATCAAGGTAGTGATCAACATCAGGAACAATACGGATGAGGCCATTGATATAAAAGTGAAAAAGAATGTACGGCAGGAAATTGAAGGAGCTGAGAACACTTTTTGCCTGGGTAGCTGTTTTGACCCCTCGGTCACCGAGTCGCCGGTAGCGCTTACCATTGGAGCCGGAGAAACCACCAATGACAACGATTTTTACGTTTTGTTTCTGCCCCATGGAAATGTTGGTGAAGCGATGATAGTTTATGACGTGTTCAATGCCAATAATCCTGAAGATAGGGTTAATGTTACCGTACATTTTACCATTACTCCAACGGGCATTGGATTAACGGAGAATGATGTTGTACTGAATCTGTACCCAAACCCTGCCTCAGGAAACAGTTTGACAGTGGAGTATAGCTTGCCCAATGCTGACAATACTGAACTGGTGATATACAATATGCTGGGAGAACGGCTCATTGTACAACCCGTTTTACAACCTACAGGAATTGTAGGAGTGGATATCTCGAACCTTACCAAAGGGATATACATTGCTTCCTTTGAGCAATTTGGTTTGAAATTGGTAACCAGAAAATACATTATTTTGAGGTAAAATAGAACGAATAAAAAGGCATTAGGGTGTTCTGATCATTTCAGGGCACCCTATTTTTTATACATTCGTCAATGGTAAAGTTAATTTTGTCATTCTTTAATAGCCTTTTGTCAATGTTTTTTATTGTAGTGTCAAAAAGGTGATTTAAATCACTATTTTGCAAGCCAAATGGTTTGAAACTCTCGGATACGAATAGTTGTATAACCATTGACACCCTTGTGTTGACAATTTAAGTTTAAAACAATAACAAATCTTTTTTTAAAACCTCCATTCACCATGAAAAAACTATCCTTTAGCATGTCAATGGTATTAGTCCTATTGATGGCATTTGCATTTTCCAACAGGGTAAGCGGGCAAATATTGAAAGAGGGAAAGCCTCTTAGCTCTATTTACCATGTAAGCCCCGATGTGGAGAAATTGGATTTGACTCCCGATTTCGATTGGGATAAGATTTATGAAGAGGACTCCCGTACGCAGAAAGATGGCGTACCCATGCGAGCAGGTTTTTCTTTACCTGTTGGGCTTGACCTCAACAACTCCGGCAAATGGACCCGTTTGCCCGACGGTAGAATGATGTGGAGGCTCTCGCTGGCGGCCGAAGGAGCGACAGCCTTGGGAGTGGTTTTCGATCAGTATGAACTTCCCGAGGGATCGGAGTTGTATCTCTATAACGAGGATAAGAGCATGGTCAACGGAGCCCTGGGTAGTCATAATAACAATGACGACAAGGTGCTTAGCACCAAGGTCCTCTATGGGAGTGTTATCACCATTGAGTATGTTGAAAAACCCAATCCTTCTGGTCATAGCATGGTTACTTTGGATAGGTTGGCTATTGGAGACAATGTTGGAATGGATTTACAAAACGAAGCTGTAGGGCAGGTATCCATTGTTGAAGCGGAGGATTACATTTCGCAAGCTCTCCTTAGGGTAGGCGAGCTGATGTATATGTACACCGATGTGTATGCCATTTTTGATGGAAGCAAGCCCAATACCGGGGGCTCAGAGTCATGCCAGGTTGATATCAATTGTGCTGTTGGCGATAGTTGGCAAAACCAGAAACGTGGGGTGATACACCAGCTTAACAGGATAGGCAGTGATTGGTATTTTTGCTCTTCTTCATTGGTAAACAATACGTTGCAGAATTTTACCCCCTATGTTCTATCCGCATATCACTGTGGCGAAGGGTCTTCGGCGGCCGATAGGAACGTGTGGCAATTCTACTTTAACTACGAACGGCCCAACTGTGGTTCGGGAACTCCACCCACTTCCGATATGATGACCGGCTGCGATCTAAAGGCTCAGGCATCTATTTCGGGAGGCTCCGATATGTTGTTGGTACAGCTAAAGAGCAATGTTCCCTCGTCATATAATCCCTATTTCAACGGATGGAGCAGGAGTACAACTGCCTCCACTTCGGGAGCAGGAATTCACCATCCGGCAGGCGATGTGAAGAAGATTTCCACCTACTCATCGGCATTAGGCTCTGCCACTCCAAATATTGGCGGTTCAACCATGGCAAGCAACTCCGCGTGGAGGGTTGTTTGGACAGCAAACGTGAGCGGACACGGTTGTACCGAGGGAGGCTCGTCGGGATCACCGCTTTTCAATTCTGACGGGCTGATTGTGGGAACACTATCCGGGGGTAGTTCTTCATGTAGCAATCCAGGTAACGCCGACTACTACGGAAAATTCTCATATCACTGGGAGAGCAATGGTACAGCCCCTTCGGTTAGCCTGAGATCGTGGTTAGACCCCTTGGGAACAAATCCTACAACCCTGCAGGGTTGGGATCCTACTTGGACCACCGATCCTCCTGTGGCCAATTTCTCTGCCAGTGAAACTAATGTGGTCGCAGGAACCGAGATTACCTTTACCGATCTCTCCACCAACGGACCCACCCAGTGGCAATGGAGTTTTGGTAGCAATGCCTTCCCTACGGTATCAAATGAAAGAAACCCTAAAGTTGCCTGGGTTACTCCCGGAACCTATACCGTTTCGCTAACATCAACCAATGCACACGGCTCAGGAACCGAAACCAAAACAAATTACATTACGGTTACTGCTGCGCCTACACCTCCGGCCACTAATCCTGTTACCATCGGCACCGGGACGAGTACAGGTCTTTACCCTTTTGGTATTGATGGTAGAAATACTGCCTCTACTAGAGCAAATCATGTTCAGAGCGTAGCCCTTTATACTGCCGCTGAGGTGGCTGGAGGCGGGCTAATAAGTACATTGGAATGGTATGCCAATACAGCGCAAACGGATACTCGCAATATTCAAATATGGCTTAAGCATACCACCGCCACTACGCTTTCTGCAGGTGCTTTTAGTAATTATATAACAGGTGCTCAGCTGGTTTACGATGGCACTTTTGTGCCTGGTATAGCCGGATGGAATGCATTGGATTTAACTTCCAATTTTGTTTACAACGGAACCCAAAATCTATTGGTGATTGTTTATACAAATTCTACTTCTACATCCAATATTTCCAGTGCATGCCGTTACACAACTTCTGCAAGTAGGCACCATCAATGGAGCGCTCGAAATACCGCTCCTTCCGGAAACGGTACTGTAAACGGGAATAGACCCAATATCCGTATTGAATTTGCATCACAAACGGCTGCGCCGGTTGCCAATTTTGGCAATGAGGAGGTATTCTTCTTTGAAGGATTTGAGGATATTACAAGTGACGGGTCGTTACCCTCAGGGTGGGAGCAGTTTCGAACAACCACTCTTACTCAGAATCCGGTTACAGAGGCAACAGCCCCAAGATGGGTACTAAATTCTAGCCTCACTGATCCCTTTGGTGATGGAAGTTGGGCTGACTATATAAAGAATGGTCAGGGTTCTATGATTACCGGCTACACCGCTCCCAACTACACATGGGCGGTTAGCCCGGAGTTTACCATTGAAAATACAACGCTGGATGTTTTCCTATGGTGGTGGATGTGGTTTGCTCATAATCCAGCCCAGAATTGGAATACCAATTTTCACATTAGGGTCTTTTCCGATGGTGTATGGAGTACCCTGCAGTCGTATACTGGTTCACCCCTGAATCTTTATGACTACCGAATGGAGTTGAATATGAATGCCTACAAAGGGAAGTCCATAAGGTTGGCATTTATCTATCAGGAAAACGATGGGTTCCAGATGGCCATTGACGATATTTTGGTGGGTGCTTTTAGCTCTACCCTTCCATCCATAAATGTATTTGAGGGTGAAACGTTGACTTTTACCGATGCCTCAACCAATAGTCCGATTTTATGGGAATGGAGTACCCCCGGGGGCACCCCTACCACTTCCAATGATCAGAATCCTACCATTCGGTATGATGTGGCAGGGCAGTATTCGATAACACTTAGGGCAGCCAACCTGGTCGGACAGAACAGCATTACCAAATCGAACTATGTGAACGTGATTGGAAGGCCGCCCATTGCCGATTTTGGCTTTCAATCCAATTTCTGGACATCATCGTTTCAGCCATTCCTTCAAAGGGGTGATGTGATGGACTTCGTTGATAAATCCATTCGTATTCCCACAGGTTGGAATTGGACCTTTACCGGTGGTACACCCTCATCAAGCAGTTTGCAGAATCCCACAGGGATTAGGTACAATTCCAATGGCAGCTATTCCGTATCGCTTACCGCATCCAATGCGCATGGATCCGATAATATGACCGCCAACAACTTAGTTTTGGTGGGAGGTACCCAGGAGATTACCAAGATTAGGGAGGGTGAGTCATTGACGTATTATGGTACGGGTACTACCAATGCTCAATTCCCTGGCCACAACCAGTGGTCGTTAACGGCCTATGCCGACAGGTATGAAAATGAGCATGAGGGCACCATTACTCAGGTGCGGGTACTGCCTGCTATTGCTAACGGGGCCGGTAAAAATGTAACATTCCGAGTATGGGCTGATAACAATGGCGTTCCGGGAACTATTTTGGGCTCCAAAACAGTGGCCATCACTTCGCTCACAGCAGCAAGTTGGAATACGGTGATATTCGATTCGCCCATTCAGGTTACAGGCACATTCTACGTAGGGTTTGTCATTAGCTATGATAGTCCTTCCCATAACTACGCTAATCATCAGTTCACCGTAGCCTGTGTACCGGATAGAGGAGATGGCTTCAATACCAGTTTCTTTTTGGAAGGATCCACATGGTATGATTGGTCCGGTGGAATTAGCATAAGTTCTTCCATGGCAATCTTGCCCGAATTTACTTTCGCATCTACAGGCCCCATTATTGGCGATGTGAACCCCGATGGGGTGGTCAACATACTGGATGTGGTATGGCTTATTGCTCATCTCAATGGCAACACCCCTGCGGGTTTTGATATTAGTGCAGCCGATGTGAATGGCAACGGAACCCCCGGTGAGTTGGCCGACCTTACTGCTCTTATCGATTTGATACTCCAGGGGGCTAAGGGCAACACCAGCGATACTGATTCTGAAACTCCGACCATTTACCTTACAGAGACCGGCGATGTGTCGTTCACCAGCGATGGTACCATCACAGCACTTCAATTTGAGTTTAAGCCGTTGAGCGATGAAATGGAATTGGAACTGCTAACCGATACCGATCATACCCTGGCATACAATTACGAAACGGGTAAGGGGGTGATATACAGCATGAGCAATACACCATTCCACGATGGAAAAATCGACCTATTAAGGCTTGTTACACCAAACCTGGATGACATTGATTGGGGTGAAGTGTGGGCATCGAATATCAGCCACCAAATGGTGAGAGTTAACGCTTCTACCTATCATCCAACCACCATACCTGTGGTAAATGATGAGTTGGGATTGACAGTGTATCCCAACCCCACATCAGGAGAGTGTTTCGCAAAATTCAACCTCCCCGGTGATGCAAGGATGACATTCTACCTGGCAGATGTTTTGGGTAGAACCATTGCTCACATACCAGTTCAATCGTATGGCAGGGGAGAGCATATGGTAAGATTGCCGCTCAAACCCGAGATGTCTTCCGGGGTTTATATTCTTAAGATTGATATATCAGCAGCTGTTGATAGGATTTCTGCAAGAACATACGAGAGGAAATTGTTGATTGTTCGATAGCAAAATCTGTGGCAAGCACGATTTTAAAGCGATGTTTTGAAATACAAACTCACAGAAATTGTAAAAAACGTAATTGTTAATTTTTCACACAGAAGAAATTATGAAAACTCACAAGAAATCAATTAGCATTATAGCATCAATAATATTTCTCATTGTATCGCAGATAGTTCAGGGGCAAAATACCCTATCGCTCAATTCGCAGAGTGTGGTACCCGGAAGTGTAGCCACCGTTGAGTTAGCAATGAACAATGTCAATCCGGCTGTGGCATTTCAACTGGATGTGGCAATTCCTGTAGGTTTCAACTACGTTGATGGCTCCATCTCGTTAAACCCTGCGCGCATCACCAATCATGTAATAACGGCCAACATTATTGGTGGGTCAACTTTGAGAATAGTGAGCTATTCGGGTACCAATGCCACCTACACGGGCAATTCGGGAACCATCGCCACTTTTAACCTGAATGCTACAGAAACAACAGGTGTGTATCCTTTGAATATTAGTAATGCGATTATCTCTAATCCGGGTGGTGATCAGATTCTCACAGGAACTAACAATGGCTCCATTACTGTTGCAAAGGGGACTCCTGTTGTTACCTGGCCCTCTGCTGCGAGTATTACATATGGCTCGCAGCTTTCGGCAGCTACCTTAACCGGTGGATCGGCTACTTATGACGGGGAAAGCGTTTCAGGGGTTTTTACCTATATCAACCCCACTACGGTACCCGCTGCGGGTACTTATTCTGCCGATGTGCGTTTTACCCCGACCAATACCACAGCATACAACACAGTTGATGGTAGTGTTAGTGTCACTGTAAACCAGAAGACTATTACTGTAACGGGTATCACTGTTGTCACCAAGGAGTATGACGGGAACACTACAGCCACGCTGAACTTTAGCTCGGCCGCCCTGAGCGGCGTGGTGGGCAGCGATGCGGTGTCGCTCAACACCTCGAGCTATACGGCCAACTTCAACAACAGCAGCGTGGGTACCGGGAAGCCGGTAACCGTATCGAGCCTCGGTCTCAGCGGAGCGGCTGCTGGGAACTACACCCTTACCCAGCCCTCCGGGCTGACTGGCATCATTACTGCCAAGACTTTGACGGTGTCCGGGGTAACGGTGAACAGCAAGACATACGATGGCAACACCACGGCCACGTTGAACTTTAGCTCGGCCTCCCTGAGCGGTGTGGTGGGCAGCGATGCGGTGTCGCTCAACACCTCGAGCTATACGGCCAACTTCAACAACAGCAGCGTGGGTACCGGGAAGCCGGTAACCGTATCGGGCCTCGGTCTCAGCGGAGCGGCTGCTGGGAACTACACCCTTACCCAGCCCTCCGGGCTGACTGGAAATATTACTGCCAAGACTTTGACGGTGTCCGGGGTAACGGTGAACAGCAAGACCTACGATGGTAACACCACAGCCACGCTGAATTTTAGCTCGGCCACCCTGAGCGGAGTGGTGGGCAGCGATGCGGTGTCGCTCAACACGTCGAGCTATACTGCCAACTTCAACAACAGCAGCGTGGGAACAGGGAAGCCCGTAACCGTATCGGGCCTTGGTCTCAGCGGGGCAGCTGCGGGCAACTACACCCTTACCCAGCCTACCGGGTTGACTGGCAATATTACTGCCAAGACATTGACGGTGTCCGGGGTAACGGTGAACAGCAAGACCTACGATGGCAACACCACGGCCACGTTGAACTTTAGCTCGGCCTCCCTGAGCGGTGTGGTGGGCAGCGATGCGGTGTCGCTCAACACCTCGAGCTATACGGCCAACTTCAACAACAGCAGCGTTGGTACCGGGAAGCCGGTAACCGTATCGGGCCTCGGTCTCAGCGGAGCGGCTGCTGGGAACTACACCCTTACCCAGCCCTCCGGGCTGACTGGCAATATTACTGCCAAGACTTTGACGGTGTCCGGGGTAACAGTGAACAGCAAAACATACGATGGCAACACCACGGCCACGTTGAACTTTAGCTCGGCCTCCCTGAGCGGTGTGATTGGCAGTGATGCGGTGTCGCTCAACACCTCAAGCTATATGGCCAATTTCAATAACAGCAGCGTGGGTACCGGGAAGTCGGTAACCGTATCGGGCCTTGGTCTCAGCGGAGCGGCTGCGGGCAACTACACCCTTACCCAGCCCACCGGGCTGACTGGCACCATTACTGCCAAGGCATTGACGGTTTCGGGGGTAACGGTGAACAGCAAGACCTACGATGGTAATACCACAGCCACTCTGAACTTTAGCTCGGCCTCCCTGAGCGGTGTGGTGGGCAGCGATGCGGTGTCGCTCAACACCTCAAGCTATACGGCTACTTTCAACAACAGCAATGTGGGTACAGGTAAACCCGTAACCGTATCGGGCCTTGGTCTCAGCGGAGCGGCTGCAGGCAACTACACCCTTACCCAGCCCTCCGGGCTGACTGGCAACATTACTGCCAAGGCATTGACGGTGTCCGGGGTAACGGTGAACAGCAAGACATACGATGGCAGCACTACGGCCACGTTGAACTTTGCTTCAGCCACCCTGAGCGGTGTGGTGGGCAGTGATGCGGTGTCGCTCAACACCTCGAGCTATTCGGCCAACTTCAACAACAGTAGTGTGGGTACCGGGAAGCTGGTAACCGTATCGGGTCTCGGCCTTAGCGGGGCAGCTGCGGGCAACTACACCCTTACCCAGCCTACCGGGTTGACTGGCAATATTACTGCCAAGACTTTGACGGTGTCCGGGGTAACGGTGAACAGCAAGACATACGATGGCAGCACTACGGCCACGTTGAACTTTGCTTCAGCCACCCTGAGCGGTGTGGTGGGCAGTGATGCGGTGTCGCTCAACACCTCAAGCTATACGGCCAACTTCAACAACAGTAGTGTGGGTACCGGGAAGCTGGTAACCGTATCGGGTCTCGGCCTTAGCGGGGCAGCTGCGGGCAACTACACCCTTACCCAGCCCTCCGGGCTGACTGGCAACATTACTGCCAAGACTTTGACGGTGTCAGGGGTAACGGTAAACAGCAAGACATACGACGGCAGCACAACGGCCACGTTGAACTTCGCTTCAGCCACCCTGAGCGGTGTGGTGGGCAGCGATGCGGTTACGCTGAATACCTCGGCTTATACGGCCAACTTTAATAACAGCAGCGTGGGAACAGGGAAACCCGTAACCGTTACGGGTCTTTCATTGAGCGGAGCAACTGCGGGCAACTATACCCTAACACAGCCCTCCGGGCTGATTGGCAACATTACTGCAAGGGTACTGACGGTGTCGGGGGTAACGGTGAACAGCAAGACATACGATGGGAACACCACGGCCACGTTGAATTTTGGCTCAGCCACCCTCAGCGGTGTGGTAGGCAGCGATGCGGTGTCGCTTAACACTTCGAGCTATACGGCCAACTTCAACAACAGCAATGTGGGGACAGGGAAGCCGGTAACCGTATCGGGCCTCGGCCTAAGTGGTGCGGCCGCAGGAAACTATTCCCTTACCCAACCCACCGGCCTTTCGGCCGATATTACAGCAAAAGGGCTATCCATAACGGGTGTGGTTGCCAACAACAGGCAATACAACGGTGGAACAGCGGTAACCCTGAATTTTGCATCGGCTTCTCTTGTGGGCGTTATTAATCCCGATGATGTTTCCATCAATTCAAGTGGTTATTCCGCATCGGTTTCCAACAAGCATGTGGGCAACGGTAAATCCGTTAGCGTTACCGGGGTAACCATAGCGGGATTACAGTCGGGTAACTATGTGCTACTGAGTCAGCCAACAGGGATTACGGTCAATATAACGGCACTTCCAATCACCATCACTGCCAATTCATACTCGAAAGTGTATGGTGAAAGTGATCCCCCCTCGTTTGCTTATGATGCTTCCATTACACTAATATCAGGCGATACATGGGCTGGAGCCCTTTCGCGGGAGGCGGGTGAATCGGTAGGGGTTTACAATATTACCTTGGGAACACTTAGTATTAACGATGGGAATGGCGGGAATAATTACGCTGTTAATTATGTTGGAGGTACCCTTACCATTGGGGCAAGGGCTATAACCATTAACGCACAGCCAAAAACCAAGGTGTATGGCGAAATCGATCCGGAGTTGACCTACCAATTGGTTGGTACCCTCGCCACTGGCGATAGGTTGGACGGAGCATTAACCCGTATCTCCGGAGAAAATGTGGGAACAAGACAGATTGAACGCGGCTCGTTGACTATTCTTAATTCACTTGATGTCAATGTAGAAGGAAACTATAGTGTAACTTACAATACCGCCAATCTCACCATTACCACAAGGCCCATAACCGTTACGGCCGATGACAAGAGTAAGGTCTATGGAGCAGTTGATCCGGAATTAACATATCAAATAACATCAGGTTCACTTGTGTTTTCCGATAGTTTTACCGGAAACTTGAGTAGGGCAACTGGCGAAAATGTTGGCACGTATGCCATTGGCATTGGAACGCTTTCCCTTTCAGTCAACTACAATCTCACGTTTGTGGGGGCCAATCTGACAATTACTTCGAGAGCTATTACCATTGCTGCCGAAGATAAAACAAAAGTTTATGGCGATCCCAATCCCGGGTTAACCTACCGTATAACTTCGGGCAGTCTTGCCTCGGGCGATTCTTTCACGGGTAGCCTGGCTGTTCAGCCTGGTTCCAATGTGGGTGTGTACAGCATATTACAGGGTACCCTCTCCATTTCGCCCAATCCATCCAATTACCACATTACTTTTGAGAGTGGACAGCTAACTATAACAGCAAGGAATCTAACCATTACCGCTAATGCAGGAAGTAAAATCTATGGTGATCCTGATCCGGCGTTAACATATAGTAGTAGTGGTTTGGTGGGTACTGATGCCATTACGGGTGCGCTTACCCGGGTTGCGGGAAACAATGTGGGTACTTATGCAATACAGCAAGGAACGCTTAGTGCTGGTGGCAATTACACGATTATATTCAACGGGGCCAATTTTACGATTACCCCAAGAGATCTTACCATCACTGCCAATAGCTTTATCAAGACCTACTTGCAAACATATGTGTTTCAAAATGATGAGTTTACCAATACCGATCTCTATTATGGAGATGCGATTACGAGCGTTTCGATAACCAGTGATGGAAGTCATTCGGCTGCCCTTCCCGGGGAGTACGATATTATCATTAGCAATGCGGTGATCAACCCAAGCAATGGAAATTACACCATCAGCTATGTACCCGGTATTTTGACGGTAAGCGATTTAATTGATTTGGAACTTTCCGGTATCGTGGCTGCGGATAAGGTGTACGATGGAACAGATGCCGCAACCATAACCCAGTGGGGAACGCTCATGGGCGTCCAATCCGGTGATAATGTTTCCCTTGTTACGAGTTCAGCCCAAGCCACATTTAACAATAAGGATGTGGGTAATGGCAAAACCATTACCATAACAGGGTTGGCATTGACGGGTAGCGATTCTTATAAGTATATAATAGGAAATCAGTATGTTACGGCAAATATTACACCCAAGGATCTAACCGTAACTCCCCACAGCGGCATGGAGAAGGTTTATGGCTACGGGGATCCTGCATTGACTTATGACGTAACCAATGGCGAATTGTTTGGATCCGATGCCATTTCCGGAAACCTTACACGTAATGTGGGCGAGAATGTGGGATCTTATGAAATAACCTTGGGAACCCTTTCCGCAGGGTCAAATTACTTAATATCCATTACCTCAGGAGTGATGTTTTCCATTACACCAAGGCCCATTACGTGGACAGCGGATGCCAAAACTAAGGTGTATGGCGATTCCGATCCTCAGTTAACATACACCCTCTCGTCGGGGTCCTACGTTGGTAACGATGCCGATGGCATTGAGGGTTCGCTAACGCGTGAGCCTGGACAGGATGTGGGGATATACCAGATTCAGCAGGGTACGCTTGCCATTGGCTCAAATTACAATGTCACATTTAATTCGGCTAGCCTGAGCATCACTGCTAAAAACTTAACCATTACAGCCAATAGTATTGAAAAGCCTGTGGGTGTTGAGTATCTATTCCAGGGTACTGAATTTACTGCAGATGGTTTGGTTAATGATTATGGTGATGCCATTGCCGGAGTTGATTTGAACAGTGCTGGTGCAGCAGCAAGTGCCCCCACGGGCGATTATTCCATATCCATAGGGAATGCAGTTCCCGGTTCGGGCACCCTCTTGGGTAATTACAGTATTTCCTATGTTCCGGGAACTATGACGGTGGTGGATAAAATTCCCGTTACCCTTGATGGAATCATAGCAGAAAACAAGGTATATGATGGCACTACCAATGCAATTATTGCCGATTGGGGAAGTATTTTAGGCATTTCTGCAGGCGATGATGTTGAAGTGGTTTACACAGGATCATCGAGTCATTTTACCGATAAAGCAGTTGGTAATGGTAAAACAGTTACCATTACCGGATTGTATCTCACAGGGAGTGATGCGCCCAAGTACAGCATTGGTGCTCAAACCACAACTGCCAATATCACCAGGCGCAATCTTACTCTGAGTAACTTCACTGCCAATACGAAAACATACGATGGTACCACTGCCGTTACAGGTACCGGATTTGACGATGACAGGATACTCAACGATAACCTGGAGTTTGCATACGACGCTGCTTTCCGTTATGCCGATGTGAATCCGGCGGCCGGCAATCCTCGCACAGTAGAGTATTCGAACATTCAAATTGTTGGGGGAACTGATCAGGGAAACTATGAAATTCAAACCCCAACCGGTTCGGTTGTCTCGGCAATCTATCCCCGTCCCCTTACTATTACTCCCGATGACAACCTTTCCAAGGTTTACGGTGAGAACGATCCTCTGCTTACATGGGTGATTTCGGTAGGGGAATTGGTGTCAGGAGAAGAGGATATTTTCGAAGGAAGCCTTACGCGCGAAGTAGGGCAGAATGTGGGGATATACTCAATACACATGGGTAGCCTTGAAGCGGGGACAAATTATGCTTTAACCTTGGATCCTGCAACATTCGAGATAGTGAGAAGAGACTTGACCGTAAAAGCAAATGACATCCTCAAGGTAGTTGGTCAGATTTACGATTTTGCTGGAAATGAATTTACAACCAATGGATTGGTTGTGGATTATGGCGATAATATTCAGGAGGTTACATTGCAAAGTCAGGGTGCTTCTGCCGAAGCCGACGTCGGGGTTTATCCGATTACCATTACCTATGTAATTCCTGAATCGGGTACTGATTTGGATAATTATAACGTAACTACGGAAGAGGGTGAATTGACAGTAACTGATAAGATAATACTTAATTTAACCGGTGTTGTTGTTGATGATAAAACTTACGATGGTACCAACACTGCAACCATCCAGTACTGGGGGGTTCTGAACGGTGTTGAAACGGGGGATGACGTTGAGTTGGATTACTCTATGGCCAATATAGTTTTCAACGATAAGTATGTGGGTATTCACAAGACAGTTACCATTTCCGGTCTGAATCTAACGGGTGTGGATGCCGATAAGTATTACATTGGCAACATAACATCTTATGCGGCCATTAATCCACGAGATTTGCTGCTGAGCAACTTTACTGCCGACAGTAAAACTTACGATGGCGCCACTGATGTTTATGGAACTGGGTTTGACGACGACAGGTTATCCGGGGATGATTTGGATTTTTCATTTAATGCCCAGTTCGAATCCCCTGATGTTGGAACAGATAAAATTGTAAATTATAATAACATTGCCATTGCGGGAGGTGACGATGCTAACAACTACACTTTAATTTCGACGGTTGGCCACACGTATGCATCAATTTTCCCCAAGTCCATAACGGTAACTGCCGACGAAAATCAGAGTAAAATCTTTGGCGACCTAGATCCGGTGTTAACCTATACTTATGATGAAAGCCAACTCATTGGCAGCGATGCTCTCACGGGTGCTCTGGGTAGAGATGCCGGTGAAGAGATAGGGATTTACCTGATAAACATTGGAACGCTTAGTGCGGGTGGCAACTACTTACTATCGCTCGAAAATGAGGCCACATTCACCATTTATGGTTTGTTAACCATTGAAATTGAGCCCTATGGCTCAGGAACGGCTAGCGGCGCCGGGCAGTATTTAACGGGTGATGAGATTGTTATCACAGCAACTCCCGGGCAGGGATACAATTTTGATAGCTGGACCAATAGCGATGGCCAGGTGATAAGCACAGAAGCAACCTTTACCTACACAATGCCGGCTACCAATGTAACCCTTACGGCAAATTTTGAAGTAATACCGGGTGTACACTTACTTACGTTGATAGCTAATCCAATGGATGGAGGCACTGTTACGGGCGGAGGATATTATACCGAGGGTGAAACTGTTGAAGTAATGGCATCTCCTGCAGTTGGATACCAGTTTGTCAACTGGACAGATGAGGGCGGGGTAGTTGTTAGTACCAATTTCGCATTTGATTACACCATGCCCGCTGCGGATGTTACCCTCACAGCCAATTTCGAAGCAGTTGTCATTCCCACCTACACCCTAACCCTGGTAGCCAATCCCACGGATGGCGGAAGCGTTGGCGGTGGTGGAGAGTACGAGGCGGGGCAAGTTGTCGGCATTGCTGCTACGGCCAATGCCGGATACGAGTTTGTCAACTGGACAGATGATAGCGGGGTAGTTGTTAGTACCAATTTCGCATTCGATTACACCATGCCCGCTGCGGACGTCACCCTTACAGCCAATTTCGAAGCAGTTGTCATTCCCACCTACACCCTGACCCTGGTAGCCAACCCCATGGATGGCGGAAGCGTTGGCGGAGGTGGAGAGTACGAGGCGGGGCAGGTGGTTGGCATTGCAGCCACGGCTAATGAGGGTTATGTATTTGTCAACTGGACAGATGAGAGTGGGGCAGTTGTTAGTACCAATTTCGCATTCGATTACACCATGCCCGCTGCGGATGTTACTCTTACAGCCAATTTCGAAGAGGTAACCATTCCCACTTACACCCTAACCCTGGTAGCCAACCCCACGGATGGCGGAAGCGTTGGCGGCGGTGGAGAGTACGAGGCTGGGCAAGTGGTTGGCATTGCAGCCACGGCTAATGAGGGTTATGTATTTGTCAACTGGACAGACGAGAGTGGGGCAGTTGTTAGTACCAATTTCGCATTCGATTACACCATGCCCGCTGCGGATGTTACTCTTACAGCCAATTTCGAAGAGGTAACCATTCCCACTTACACCCTAACCCTGGTAGCCAACCCCACGGATGGCGGAAGCGTTGGCGGCGGCGGAGAGTACGAGGCTGGGCAAGTGGTTGGCATTGCAGCCACGGCTAATGAGGGTTATGTATTTGTCAACTGGACAGACGAGAGTGGGGCAGTTGTTAGCACCAATTTCGCATTCGATTACACCATGCCTGCTGCGGACGTCACCCTTACAGCCAATTTCGAAGCAGTTGTCATTCCCACCTACACCCTGACCCTAGTAGCCAACCCCATGGATGGCGGAAGTGTTGGCGGTGGTGGAGAGTATGAGGCTGGACAGGTGGTTGGCATTGCTGCCACGGCCAATGCTGGCTTCGGGTTTGTCAACTGGACAGATGATAGTGGGGTAGTTGTTAGTACCAATTTCGCATTCGATTACACCATGCCCGCTGCGGATGTCACCCTTACAGCCAATTTCGAAGCTGTGACCATTCCCACTTATACCCTAACTCTGGTTGCCAACCCCACGGATGGAGGAAGCGTTGGCGGTGGTGGAGAGTACGAGGCTGGGCAGGTAGTTGGCATTGCAGCCACGGCCAATGCTGGATACGAGTTTGTCAACTGGACAGATGAGAGCGGGATAGTTGTTAGTACCAATTTTGCATTTGATTACACCATGCCCGCTGCGGATGTTACGCTCACAGCAAATTTTGAAGAGGCAGTTTTAGAATATACAATTACATTCACTGTTCACAGTCAGTCCGGTTTGCCCATTGAGGGAGCCGAGGTTAATATCGGAGGAATTGGCATTATTATTACAAATGCATCGGGCGAGGTATCAACGCAGCTGCCCAGTGGGAGTTACTCGTTCGTAGTAACTGCAGAGGGATATGATGACCACAACGACACTTTTGAGGTATCCGATGCTGATATGAACATATCGGTAATCATGAACCCAACAGGTGTGGATGAAAATACCCTTGCAGTACTCTCGGTTTACCCCAATCCCTTTGGCAATAGTATAACCCTGGATAATGCCCAGAGGGTTAACCGCTTGACTGTTAATAATATTATAGGCCAAAAAGTACTGGAGTTGAATCTTTCCGGTGAAGAACGGGTAATTATCCCCACAGAAGTATTAAAACGGGGTATCTACCTGATGGTATTCGAGGCGGAAAATGGCGAGCGGATAGTGAAGAAGATGATTAAAGAGTAAACAAAATACACTCTAAAAATTATGCATAAAAGCCGCTTATTAAAGCGGCTTTTATGATTTATTTGAAGAGGTAACCATTTACTCATTGTTTATTGTAATACATAGTATTAAGGCGATATAAGTTAGTTTTAAGGTGAGGACAATTTTTTTTTAATATAATTGATAAATATGATTAGGTTATTAGAAAAAAAATGCTATATTTGGTTTATATAAAAAATGATTCAGGTTCTGCTATTTAAGGTTTTACAATTTGCATTTTCAAAAGAGTAAAGTTCGTTTTTAAGATTAGGTAAATCAGTTTTTTTGATAGTTTGACTCATCGGTAGATTCTTGTGACAAAGTAAAGATTACTACAGATGCAAACAGTTACAACAGACTTTTATTAAGTGCTTGCTACAAACTGCAAATGGTGTGATTATGATGTTGGAGATAGGGTTAATAATACAATGAACTTTAGCGATTTTTAGTAAATTTTTTTTAGGAAGCCCACTCCATTTATAGTTAGTTAAGTCGCCTTTTTACTGCTAAATTGAAAGCAGATGGTTACAGAAAGCTGATTAATAGAATTATTCGATTTTTTGCAAAAGTTTTAGTTTGAATTTGACTTTTTATTCACCAAAATTTCTTGCCTATGAACAGTTAAAAATTTTTCATGAGATTTTTTGTAGTTAACCTAATTACTAACCAAATCAAAACGAGTATGAAAAAATTCACAATGCTTTTAAGTTTTGTACTGGTGGCTGTTTTTGCCTTTGGGCAGGATCAGGATGAACTCCGCAGGGTCCATGCACAGAGGGAGGCGCTGCTCCAAAAGGAGCTGCAGCAGAGCCAAAGCGTAAGGCAGATTAAGGACCTGAATCACCTGCCCACGCGCGCCATCGAATGCATGCCCGAGGCAACCTACTCCAACCCCCCGGTTGATTTCGAAACCGGGACGAACTCAAG
>Ga0255340_1000133_pt1 | contig 127375 bp, 123 predicted proteins | sample wastewater_treat_7_FD_192417 | JGI IMG/M metagenome (GOLD analysis project Ga0255340, IMG submission 192417) | Wastewater microbial communities from Lulu Island WWTP, Vancouver, Canada - plant10 | ecosystem: Engineered > WWTP > Wastewater > Unclassified | place: Canada: Vancouver, British...
CACGAGCTGGTGAGGGTCGAGGAAGAGGAGACGAAGAAGACCCTGGCGAAAGAGAAAACGACAGCATTATCCACGGAAGAAGGAATGAGAAAACCCTGGACCCCCGGACCTGACCATCCATGGAAAAAGGAGTACGAAAAGAGGGTTAGCAGAAAGAGGATCCGTGAGCATTCTCTTGAGCAGATACCCTAGGGGGGATGACATTTTCCCTGTCCATTTTTGGTACCTAACCCATGACATTTTCCCTGTCCGTTGACAGCGGAGTGGTCCCGGTCACATTAAACCTCACCCTGTTGCCCAAGTCTTGACAGTCTGTTAAAATACGCCATCAGCGGACATCATATTCCCCCCGAAGGGAGGATCGACCCATGTCAGATGTTACAACGACAGACCACATCGACATGACCCGGGAGGGATACGAAAAACTGAAGGCAGAACTGGTCGAACTAAGAAGCGAGGGGCGCCAGGAGATAGCAAGGTTGCTGGAAGAAGCCCGCGGCTTCGGAGATCTCAATGAGAACGCAGAGTACCATTCCGCCAAGGAAGCCCAGGGCAAGCTGGAAACGAGGATACAGTGGCTGGAGTACCAGTTGGGCAAGGCAAGGATCCTGGAGCCCGAGGACATCGACCCCTCGAAGGCCGGCCTCGGGACGACGGTGACCCTCCTGGATCTCGACGGCGGCAAAAGCCTCAGCTATACCATCGTCGGCTCCGAGGAGTCGGACCCTGCCGCGAACAGGATATCCGCGAGCAGCCCCGTCGGGCAGGCCCTGATCGGCAAGACCGTCGGCGAGGAGCTCTCCGTCGAGGTCCCCAAGGGCACCAGGAAGTTCAGGATCACCGATATATCCATCCTACCGACGGGTTAAAGGACCGGTCCCAGCAGACCTCAACTCCATGGAGGACCGAACGATCCTCCGGGCGAGTTCATCGAAACCCCACCCCATGGCGGCTGCGGATCTCGGCACCAGGCTCGTGGCCGTCATCCCAGGAACTGTGTTGACCTCCAGGACATAGGGGTGACCCTCTCGGGTCAGCCTCATGTCCACCCTGCTGAAAACCCTGCAGCCCAAAGACCGGTGGGCCGCGACGGCGGCTCCCGCCACTCTCTCCCGTTCCACGGGCGCCAGGGGCGCAGGGCAGAGGTATTCCGTTTGTCCCGGGGTGTACTTGGCCTGGTAGTCATAAAAACCCTGTCGGGGCTCTATCTGGATCACGGGGAGCAGGGAGGTCTCCTCTCTCTCCTCCCACACGGTCACGGTGATCTCCCTCCCGGGGATGTATTCCTCCACGAGGACCGCACTGTCGAAGGAGAAGGCCAGCGAAAGGGCTTCCTCCACCTCGGCCTGTGAGGATACGATCGTCACCCCCACGGTGCTTCCGCACCCCGACGGCTTTATTACGATCCTGGCCCAACGCTTGAGGGCATCGGCCGCCTTCCCTTCGGCAGCGCCGGAAACCCTGTCGCCTGGAAAAAGGCAGAGCGCCCGCGGCGTCGGAACGCCGTCGGCGGTGAAAAGGGCCTTGCTGGCCCTCTTATCCATGGCCAGGGCGCAGGCCGTGGCACCCGAACCCGTATAGACCTTGCCCATCAGTTCCAGGGCGGCCTGGATCCTCCCGTCTTCCCCCCATGAACCGTGGAGGGCTATGAAGAAGACGTCGGCGTCGGAGCGCCCTGTCATTTCAAGCATGCGGCGGGGGGAGTCGGCCTCCAGGGGTTCTACGAGGAAGCCCGCGCCTTCGAGGGCGGAGCATAGCGCCCTGCCGCTGGAGAGGGAAACCTCCCTTTCGGGACTGTCGCCCCCGAAAAGGACAGCCACCCTGGTTGGGCCGGAGGGCATCACGGGGCGTACTCCCCGGCCTCGCGCGCGCCCAGGAAGAAGGGGTGACTTGGAAAGGCATTCAGGACGAATACCATCCCGGCCCAGTCGTCCTCGCCGACCCGATCATCGCGGTAGACCAGTTCGACCCTGAAACAGCACTTGCTGTCGTAACTCAAGCGGTAGTACATTTCGTCGAGGCTGCTATCCCGGAGGTTGTAGCCTCCCCTGACGGCCAGGCTCCAGTGTTCCCCGAAGGGTATCTCCGCCTTCTGGTAGAAGACCTCGCTGTCGGAGAGGTCATCCCAGGCCATGGGCGAACCTCCTTCGACCCATCGTTTCCTCCAAAGGCTCGTCATGGTAACCGGACCCAGGGGCCAGGCAAGGCCCAGCCTAACGGTCATGACCTTCTGGCTGTCGGACGACCCGTAATCGTACCACCAATATTCGGCCCCCCAGAAAGGGGCGACGTTGCCGAACTTCGTTTCACCTTCGTAGGCAGCTCCAAGGCCGAGCCTCGATGAACTTGACTTCACCGTGCCGCCCTCGGAAGAGACCTCGTAATCGCCCCAGGTCCCCATCAAGCGCCATCGCCCCAGCACGCCCGGGAGGGTCCACCAGGGCGAAAACAGCGTGAACTCGGGGCTCCTGTCGATGAGGCCCTCAAAAGACTCGCCCAGGTCCTTTTCAACCTTCACGCTCTCCGAGAGGGACCACCACAGCCGCCCTGTCCACCCCTCGAACTCGTAGTCCACGCCCCAACTCGGGCGGAACCTTTTTTCCTCACGGTCGCCATCCCAGGTGTAGGAGGCGTCGGCGAAAAAAACGATCCCGTCGCTGAACCGGTGATCAACGGAGAGAACGGCCTCGAGCCCCACCCCGGACCAGAGGAAGGCCTTCCAGCGCGCGTTGACGTCGCCCATGGCCAGGGGGGCCCCGTAGGATACGCCCACACCCTTGTCGCCCTCGTACATCACCTGGGGGAGGAACTGGCTGCGGCTGCCGTTCGAAAGGTCGATTACATAGTCGAAGGGATAGGAAAGAAGGTACTTCCCTCCTATGTAGACGGCCGGTTTCGAGGCGACGAGCCGGAAACCGGGGATGACCACGAGCCGTTTCGAGACCAGTTGGTAGTGGGGATTTTCTGCGGGACAGGTGGTGAAACCGACGTTCCTCCACTGGTAGACCTGGTCCCCCGTTACGAGGCCCTTCTGGACCCTGCCGGGGATCGATCCGAAGCGCTGTCCCTCTTTGACACGGGTGGTGGTCACGTCGGAGCCCGATGCGTATACCTCACCTTTTTCAGCTGGAAAGCCGCCCGAAGCGTTCCGGAAGAGCCCCTCGCCGGAGACCATGTCGAGGGCCAGGTGCTCCCCTTCCAGCCTCTGGGAACCATGAAAGAGGACCACCTTCTTCCCGCCGGGTTCCGAGAAGGCCTCGATGGTGTTATCGACGGCCGAATACTCGATCCTGGGGGCGAAAACCCTCAGCAGGTCCCTGCTGATGCGAACCGCCCCCGTGGCGACGGCAAAACCCGAAGCCTGGTCGAACTCAACCCTGTCCGCCTCGAGCACGATCCGGCCGTCGCCAGCGGCCGCCGCGAGAGGGCCGAAGAGCAAAAATGAAAGCGCCAGGAGAAAAGCGCCCGCCCTCATCGGGTTGTCCCCTGCCATGTGACCACCGCTCCTTCCTCCACGGCGACGGAGCCGGACATGGTTATCCGGCCCCGGCTCCCCACAAGGACGAGGCGGTCGTCCGAGGCTTCGAGACCCTCGGGGAGCCTCCAGACCGAACCTCCTTCGTCCCAGTCGGCGACGGGCGCGTTCCAGTCCAGTTCCCCCGAGGGGTGGGTGATATGCCCCGTGACCTGGAAAAGCCTGACCCCGCCGGAATCTTCAAAAATGGTCCCCCTCGGGGCGGTCATATCCCACAGGACCCCCGTCTTGGACCGGATGAACAGGTCTATATCCTCCGCCTCGCTGAGGTCATCGCTCTTTTGCGCCCTTTCGGCCCTCAGGTGCCAGTCATCCCCCTTTTCCTGCCTGATGACGTCAAGGCCCTCCACTATAACGGCGGGCGTCTCCCGGGTCACGGCGACATCTTCCCGGCCCAGGAGAAGGTCCCTCACCAGTCCGACGGCGAAAAGCAACACCAGCACGACCGCGGCGATCAGGAAGAAGCGCCGCTTGCTTTCAGGAACCACCGCACTCCCCCCGTTCGAGCCAAAGCAATGAGATAAAGGGCGCCAACTAAAGCTTGTAATCGATGACAGCCGAGACCCCGACCTTCTGGACCCTGCGGAATCTCTCCAGCGGGTTGGTGGAGTCGATGGGCACAAGCACTCTGACCCCTATCCTGCCCATGAAGCTTACCGAAAGTTCCGCCACGGCCTTGACCTTGTCCACTTCCGCCTTGGGTCCCGCCACCTGGGCCGCCCCTATGGACGTACCGCTCCCGACGGACACGATGGGGATGACCTTGGTCTCTTCATCGGTTCCCACGCCGCGGTTGAAGGTGACGGTGTTGATGAAGTCGTTTATCTGGTTCCCCAAGGCGCCTACGATGAGCCCTCCCCCTATCACACCGATGAGGTCCCCCAGGTCAACGGCCGAGGCCGCTCCGGCGAAGAGCAGCACCCCCGCGGCTATTGACGCGATGACCCTTTTGCCCCTACTCAAGCAGGTCACCACCCTCCATTGGTTGTTCGAACTCCTCATGGGCGGTGCCTTCCTGCGGGGCAGGCGGCTTGACACCTCCCGGGAGCCCCTGGAGCGACGGCGGAATGGCGTAACCTTTCACGGGCGTGGCCGAAGCTGTTTCCAGGTAGATCGGCGTTCCGGGAGCCACGTCGGGGGCATCCCCCTTCACGAGCAACCCACCAACGAGGCCCACTGGCCCGAGGAGGATCGCTCCTATGGCGCTCGTCCCTATGGCGGTGGCCACGGTAGTGTCGGATTTGGCGGCCAGGGCGGAAGCGTCGCCGACGAAGACGGGTATCGCCTCGGGGCCGAGGGGTTCCAGCCTTTCGAAGGCGAACTTTATCTCCGATGGCCTGCCGAAACTCCGGGGAGGTTTAACGACGTCCACCCTGGCAATGACCCTCGAACCCTTCGGCGCCACCAGGAAGCCTTCCACGGCGAGGTTATCTTCGAGCTTCAGGCGGACCACGTCCCCGGCGGCGGCGTTCCTGGGAGATACCCGGTCGATGAAGGTGGCCTTGAAAACCAGGTTGGCGGGGACGTTGACGTCCTGCCAAAGGACCTGGCCCGGGAAGAGCAGGGTGAGCACCCGCTCAAGCCTCATCGCCAGGGGGCGCCCCTCGGCCGCCTCACCCTCGAGTTGCCGCTCTATCTCGGTCACCCTGCTGGCGAGGGGGAGGTCAGGCCTGACTTCGTGGGCGATAGCCCACTCGGCAAGCCCCGCCTTGAATATCAGCGAGGGCTGACCCAGCGTCCCGTTACTTATGAAGTTCAGCAGCCCCGACTGCCGTTCGGCGATGCTGCCCGGCAGTTCCCTTCCGAAAAGATCCGTCTCGATCTTTTCGAGCCTCCGGATGATCCCCCCGGCGCCCTTTTCGGCGTAGATGAGGAGGTCGATCCGGTCCTGGACCTGCTCCGGCGTGTCAACTTCCTGCCCATGGGAAACACCCGCAAAAGCCATGACCAGGAACAGGAGCGCGAGGAGAAACGTAAAACGGATCCTTGGTTTCATTTTCCGGCCTCCTTTTCATTTTCTTCCGCCCTTTCCTGGGCAGCCTCTATAAAGCCTACGAAAAGCGGATGGGGACGCACCGGCCTGGATTTGAGCTCCGGGTGGAACTGAACGCCCACGAACCAGGGGTGGTCCTCCAGCTCGATGATCTCGACCAGGTCCCGCCCCGGGCACACGCCTGCTATCCGCATCCCCCTGGAAGACAAGAGCTCCCTGTAGTCGTTGTTGAATTCGTAGCGGTGTCTGTGTCTTTCCTCGACGACCTTCTTCCCGCCATAAGCATCGAAGGAAAGAGAGGATGGGTCCAGTTCACAGGGATAAAGGCCCAGCCGCATGGCACCAGGCAGGTCTTCAGATCCCGGTTCCCTGGGTCCCGAGGCTATGACCGGGTCCAGCGTGTTCGAGTCCATCTCGGCGCTATGGGCCGAGGGGATGCCGCAGACATTCCGGGCGAACTCCACTACGGCGATCTGCATCCCAAGGCAGATGCCCAGGTAGGGGATCCTCATCTCCCGGGCGTAGGCGGCCGCCCGGATCTTCCCCCAGACACCCCTGGAACCGAATCCCCCTGGAACCAGGATACCGTGGACACCCTCCAGGAGACCGACGCCTTCCTTCTCGACGTCCTCAGCCTCCACCTGGCGGATCCTTACCCTCACCCTGTTGGCCGTACCGGCGTGGGAGAGGGCTTCGACAACGCTCAGGTACGCGTCCTTGTGGCTCACGTACTTACCCACCATGGCCACCTCGACGACCCGTTCCGGGTTTTCGGTGGCCTTCACGAAGGCCCTCCAGTCCTCCAGGTCGGGCTCCTGCTTCGGCTCCAGGCCCAGCTTTCCCATCACGAGGCTGTCGAAGCGCTGTTCGTAAAGCTGGAGGGGTATCTTGTAGATCGACGGGACGTCGATCGCCTCCACGACGGCCTCTTTGGGGACGCTGCCGAAAAGGGCGATCTTCTCCCTGATGTCGGCTCCCAGGTGGCTGACGGAACGGCAGACGATGACATCGGGTTGTATCCCGAGGCGCCGCAGTTCGTTGACGCTGTGTTGGGTCGGCTTGGTCTTCAGTTCACCGGCGGCGGCGATGTAGGGAACGAGGGTGACATGGCAATAGAGAACGTTCTCGCGGCCCACGCGGGTCGCCATCTGGCGGATAGCCTCCAGGAAGGGCTGGCCCTCGATGTCCCCGACGGTCCCGCCGATCTCCGATATCACGACGTCGACGCCGTTGTTAACTTTGAGGATCCTCTCCTGTATCTCGTTGGTGATATGGGGGATCACCTGGACCGTAGCGCCGCGGTACTGTCCCGCCCGCTCCCTGGAGATGACCGCGGAGTAGACCTTCCCGGTGGTCACCGTGTTGTCCCTCGAGAGGGACTCATCGATAAAACGCTCGTAGTGGCCGAGGTCCAGGTCCGTCTCGGCACCGTCGTCGGTGACGAAGACTTCGCCGTGCTGGAAGGGGTTCATCGTCCCCGCGTCCACGTTGATGTAGGGATCCATTTTGATTATGGATACCCTGAACCCTCTTCGCTTGAGAAGGACCCCCAGCGAGGCGGCGGTGATGCCTTTCCCCAGCGATGAAACGACACCGCCTGTGACGAAGACATACTTGGGCATACAGTTCCCTCCGGAAGAAAGATGGAATAAAAACCGTGAATCGTGAATCGTAAATCGTGAATCGTAAACCGTGAATCGTGAATCGTGAATCGGAAAACCGAAATCGGAAAACGAGGATCAAAAGCGTGGATCGTGAATGAAAACCGTAAATCGTGAATCGTTAACCGCAAAACCAAGGCAAAGGCAAAAGGCATAAAACGGAAACCAAAATCCGGGAATCGGGAATCGAAGATCAAAAAACTTATAAACAAAGGGGCTTTTCCGGTCCATGGTCTCCGGTGACTTCACAACCTACAAAGTGGACCAGGACACCATGGTCCTGGTCCAGTTTATTGCATGAGAGAAGTTTTGTCATACGCAAAATGACACAAGGGCGGGAGGTCGGGTCAGCTCCTATTTCAGCACCTGGAGCGGGTTTATGGGCTTGTTGTTGAGACGGACCTCGAAGTGCAGGTGGGAACCGGTGGCGCGCCCGCTCGACCCCACCTTGCCGATGGGCTGGCCGGTGGTCACCCTCTGCCCCTTGCTGACATCCAGGCTCCTGCAGTGACCGTACACGGTGGTATACCCACGTCCGTGGTCGATAACGATGACCCTGCCGTAACCCCCCATCCAGCCGGCGTAGGCCACCTTGCCGGATTTGGCCGCCCGGATGACCCTTCCGGTGGGTCCCTTGATGTCGATGCCCGTGTGGAAGTCCCGGCGTTTGTTGAAGGGGTCGCGCCTCCAGCCGTAACCGCTGGTGATCCCGCCCCTGAGGGGCCATTCGAACAGTTTTGAGAATTTCTGGGTCGTCTTGTTGGAGAGATCCCCCAGCGCGGCGTAAACCGACGTCGCCGGTTTGGCGCCCGGCAGGAACAGTTCGCAACCGGCTTCGAGGGCCGCCCCGTCCAGCCCGTTTATCCTGGCGACTAGTTCTGGCTGGGTCCCGTATTTCTTGGCGATCGCATCCAGCGTTTCATTCTTGCCGACCTTGTGGAAAACACCGTCCTGGTTGGGGATCCTGAGGACGGTTCCGACCCTGAGGTAGTTGGGGTCCTTCATACTGTTGCACCCAAAGAGTGTGTTGATGTCGAGGTTGAAGGAGTGAGCTATGGACCAGAGACTGTCGCCTTCCTTCACGGTGTACTCCTTCACTTCCAGGTTCCTATCGACGGCCTTCGAGGCCGCGTCGATGGCGCTGCGCTTTTCGATCTCCTCTCTCACTGCCGCGACTGCGTTTTCGTCGACCGGGATCAGCAGCTCCTGCCCTTCAGAAAGCTTGTGGGGGTTTTCTATCCCGTTGGCCTCCTGGATAAGCCGCAGGGGCAACCCGAAAGATGTCGCTATATCCGAAAGGGTCTCACCGGGCTTGACGTAATAGTCGCTCCAGAGCTTCGGCTCTTCGGCAGCCTCCACCCCCGGCGCAATCTCCTCTTCCGGGGCGGTCTCTTCAGTTGGGACGGACTCCTCCAACACCAGATCCTTTTCAAAAAGGGATGGGCCTTCCGGGATGGGGCCCACCCCCAGGGCGACCAGTCCCTCCTCGGGCGGCTCCTGGGCTATGGAGTGGGAAACATCCACCACGATGAAACCCGAGGGGATGTCCATGGTGGTTGATGCCTTCCCCGCGCTTCCCATAAGGGACGGAGCCGACACCCCCGACGTGGAAAAAGCGCAGGCCATCAGGAACAGCGCCGCGCTCAACATCGTGCCAATAAGGGCCCAGAACCCCACTTTTCCGGATAGTCTCCCGTTACCTCCCTGTCCCCAACCATTCATCGACTCCGTGCCCCCCTCACTCTTTGCCCTGCGACAGTTTGATCGTCGCCAGGAATTCGCTGTTGGTGGCCGTGCTCCTCAGTTTTCCGAGGATGAGGTTGAGCACCTCGGCCTCGTCGACGTTCGTGATCCTTCTCCTTAGCGTCCAGACCCTCTGCAGTTCGTCGGGGTCCATGAGCATCTCCTCGCGCCTCGTGCCGGAACGGGTTATGTCGATGGCGGGGAAGATGCGCTGTTCCGAAAGTTTCCTCGAAAGGTGGACCTCCATGTTCCCGGTCCCCTTGAACTCCTCGTAGATGACCTCGTCCATCCTGCTGCCGGTATCGATCAAGGCGGTGCCTATTATAGTGAGGCTCCCCCCCTCCTCGATGTTTCGGGCCGCACCGAAGAACCTCTTTGGGAAGTAGAGAGCGGCGGGATCCATCCCGCCCGAGAGGGTCTTCCCCGAGGGGGGCACGACCAGGTTCGAGGCCCGGGCGAGGCGGGTGATGGAATCCAGCAGGAGCACCACGTCCCTTCCCACCTCGACAAGGCGCTTGGCCTTTTCCAGCGCCAGGTGGGCGACCCTCATGTGCTCCTCGGCGGGCCTGTCGAAGGTGGAGGCTATGACCTCGCCGTCGACAGACCGTGCCATGTCGGTGACCTCCTCAGGGCGTTCGTCCACGAGAAGGACCATGAGTATCACGTCGCTCTGGTTCGTCGTCACGGCGTTGGCGATATTCTTGAGGACCGTGGTCTTACCGGCCTTGGGGGGCGAGACGATGAGGGCCCTCTGCCCCTTGCCTATGGGGGAGAAAAGGTCAATGACCCTCGTGGTCAGTTCCGTTCGCCTGGTCTCAAGTACCAGTCTTTCATCGGGGAAAATGGGGGTGAGTTTCTCGAAGTGGGGCCTTCTCCTGGCCTCTTCCGGGTCGGAGTAGTTCACGACCTCGACCCTGAGCAGGGCTTCGTAGTGCTCCTGTTCCTTGGGCGGCCTGATGAGACCCCACACGAGGTCGCCGTTCCTGAGCCCGAAGCGCCTTATCTGCGAGGCCGAGACATATATATCATGGTCGCTCGGCAGGAGCCCCCTGGGGCGCAGGAAACCATAACCCTCGGCCAGCACCTCGAGGGTGCCGCCCCCGAAGCGGAAACCCATCTGCTCGGACTGCTCCTTGAGTACGGCGATGACGAGGTCGTCCTTCCGAAGGGTGGTGATGCCCGTCACCCCGAGCTCCTTGGCGTGCTTTCTCAGTTCGGTCAACGTCCTGCCGGAGAGGTTGGCGAAATTGTGCCTCGGCCGGGGGATCTTCCGGGTCTCGGTCTCCCCCTCTTCGGCGTTGGCCGCGTTGTCGGCCGCGGGAAGGGATTCTGTCGTGGGCTGGGTCTCTGTCATGCCGTCAGCGTCCATTTTCTTTTCCATACTCCTCCCAATCGGCGAGGAACCGTTTTATCCCGCTCGCGGTGAGCGGGTGGTCGAAGCACTTTTCAAGCACGGCCAGGGGCACCGTCGCTATGTCCGCGCCAGCCATTGCCGCTTCTATGACGTGTCTTGGGTGCCTGATACTCGCGGCGATGATCCTGGTGGTGATATCGCCCATGGCAAAGGCATCGGCGATATCTCCGACGAGGCCGATGCCGTCCTCGCCGATATCATCCAGCCGCCCGACGAAGGGGCTGACAAAGGAAGCTCCGGCCGCCGCCGCGAGCAGCGCCTGCTGGGGGGTGAAAACAAGAGTGACGTTCACCTTTACGCCCTCACGGGCAAGCCGTGAGCAGGCCGTCATCCCGTCCCTCCCCATGGGAACCTTCACGGCCACGTTGGGCGCGATGGCCGATAGTTCCCGGCCCTGGGCGACCATGCCCTCCGGGTCGAGGGATGTCACTTCAGCACTCACGGGGCCATTCACCAGGGCGGCGATCTCGCGGACCAGGCCGTGGAAATCGCGGCCGCCGCTTTTCGCCACGAGGGAGGGGTTGGTGGTCACGCCATCGATGACCCCCCACCGCACAGCTTTCCGGATCTCTTCGATGTCGGCACTGTCAAGGAAAAAATGCATAAAACGAGGGCTCCTTTCAAGGAAAAAGGAACTCCGCCCCATCAGCGGGTGACGGAAAAGGGGATGCGGCGACGCTCCTTGCCGTCGCTCTCGATGGCGACGACGTATTCGCCTGCCGGGAGTGGGCTCCCATCCTCGCGGAGAAGGAAGAACGCCTTCGTTCCGCTGGTATCGCCGATCCTCATCGACTCACGGAATATTACCCGGCCCTGAAAACGCCAGACGATATCCATGACACTACCGGGCCTGGGCGCTTCGTAATGGAACCTTAGACACACCTGGCGGCCGCCCCACTGGAAAACGGAGGCCTCGCCGACAGGGCAACTGGAGCCGTCGAGTTCGCTGCACACGACGGCGCTGTCAATGCACACGGGCCCCGCGAGGGACCGGTGACCCTGCCACCATGACAGCAGGAAAGCGGCAGGAACGGATAGAACCAGGATCGTGACGAACAGGGATCTTCCGATCTTCTGCATTATAATCCATGAACCCCGCTAAAAGGCAATACCCGTTTTGAAACCGGTCCATGGAGGACCTGTTTCCACTCCGTACTGGCTCTATGAATGATACTTTACCATGTCTAGACTGTGTGTACAAACAAGAACGGGAGGAGAAAAGCGAGATGGACAAGAATATGGCTAAAAAGGTCGCTCTCGGCGCCGTTCTCGCCGCCATGGTGACGGTCGCCACAATGCTCCACATTCCCATGCCGGGCATGAGGATATATTTCAACCTGGGCGAGGGTGTGCTGTACGTGGTCGCCCTCCTCCTGGGTTCACACTTCGGCGGCCTCTGCGGCGGCCTCGGGGCGGCCCTGGCGGACGTCTTGCTGGGCTACCCCCTCTGGGCCCCGCTCACCTTGGTGATAAAAGGTGTCGAAGGTTTTGTCGTGGGAAAACTGGCGCCCCGGGGGAGAACGATAGCCCTGGCCGCCGGCGCGGTAGTCATGATCGCCGGTTACACCACCAGCGCCGGGATCCTCTACGGGTGGAAAGTAGCCCCTGTGGAGTTCATCACCGACATAGCCCAGACGGGCGTCGGCGCCGTCTTCGCGCTGGTGTTTGTCCCCGTCCTGGAAAAAAGGCTGACCTTGAAGAGAGAAACGAATTAACCAAAACCCTTTCACCACATAGATACAGTGTTGCTAGCTTTGGACCTTGGTCCTGGTTTTGGTTCTCAAAAAAGGCTTTTCTCTGTGCTCCCTGTGTCCTAATCTACGCTGGCGGTACGCCAGCTAGGTCAGAGCGAAGCCTACCGAGGCGATTCAACGAAGTGTCTTGTCTGCGGTGGAAAGGGTTTGCCTTGGCCTTGGGTTTTGTTCCTGTCCTTCACAACAATTCGTTTTTCCCTGTGTCTCAATCTCCGCCTTTTCCCATTGAAAATTCTTCGTATATTTCTTTAAGCCTCCCCACTACCTTCATGTGTTCGGCGATTCTTAATCCATCCACCGAGAGTTCACGGCGGCCCGTCACCCCGTCGACGGCCCCCGCCGACACCATGGCCTCGATCATCCTTCGCTCCTCTTGCGGGCTGTGGCCAAGCCACCTTCCCTCTCGGCAAGACAACAGGCAGGCCAAGGCGTAGGCGCCCCAGTTCGAGACATCCACCGGAAGGGCCACCGTCGAGGGAACCGTGGAAAGACGGTTATTGAACCCGGTAAGGATTTCGCCCATCACGGGCATCAGGCGGGCCATGCCGGCCTCGTTGCCACCGTCCCCTATGGCCAGGACGGGAATGCCCTTTTCCATCGCGGGGCCGGCGATGTCGTCAAGCGGATCCGTGCAGCGGCTGATATCTTCGCCCCTCATGTTGTAGTACCGGCCGTCGCCGGTCTTCCCCAGCCTTTCGATGAAAATCACCCGGTCGGGATCCAGGTCAAGGATCCTGACCGGGTCCCGCACGACGGCGGGAAGCGGCAGGTCCATCACTCTGCAGCAAGCCTGCACCGCTCTTTCGTTCCAATGGTCGGTGACGACGGCGGGCTTTCGCCCTATCTCCCGGAGGGCCCTTGCCAGGACGGCCGCCCCCGGGGGGCCGTCGGTCTCGGGCGCCCCCGAAGAGGGAACGAAAAACCCGGTCACGATGACCGGGCGGGATGATGTCTCAAGGAGAACCAGGGCCTCTTCAAAAATTCGGGGTGAACAAAGCGTCGAAAGACTACGTCCGCAGCGGTCGGAGGCCACCAGGTGGAGGAGGTGTTCGGGCAATCGCGAAAGGGACTTCATACGCCGAGGACCCCCACCAGGCGCATCATCTCCGGGTCGAGGTATTTTTTCGTCTCCCAGGAGACGGAAAGATTGCGAAGTTCTATCGTGCTGTCCGCCAGGGATGTCATGAAGCCGCCCCTTCCCGAAATCAAACCTTCCACGGCCGCGGAACCCATCCTGGAGGCCAGGATGATGTCCACGGCGCAGGGGCTGCCGCCCCGTTGGATATGCCCCAGGACGGTCACCCTGGCGTCGTAGCCGGCGGTGTCCTGGATCCGGTCGCGTAGCTCCTGGGCGGGCATGACACCCTCCGCCAGGATTATCAACGAATGGGTTTTGCCCTTTTTACGGGCCTCGTGGAGGCGGTCAATGAGCCTTCCCAGGCTGAACTGGACCTCGGGCACGATCACGGCCTCGGCCCCCCCGGCCACGGCCACGTCGAGGGCCAGGAAGCCCGAGCGCCCCCCCATGACCTCGACGATGAAGAGCCGGTCGTGGCTCGAAGCCGTGTCGCGCAGGCGCATGACGGCGTCGAGGGCGGTCTCCACGGCGGTGCGAAAGCCTATGGCGAGTTCCGTCCCGGCGATGTCGTTGTCGATCGTCCCGGGGATGCCGGCCACGGCGACGCCCCTCTTCTGCAGTTCCCGGGCCCCCTGGAAGGACCCGCCGCCTCCTATGACCGCCAGGCCCTGTATTCCGGCATCGAGCAAGTTGCCGGCGGCCTTCTCCTGCCACTGGTGCTCCATGAATCGGGTTGACCGGGCCGTCTGCAGGATCGTCCCGCCCCGGTGAATGATGCCGCCCACGTCCCTCGCCCCCAGGGGGCGGAAGTCGCCGTCCAGGAGTCCTTCGAAGCCGCGCATGACGCCCACGACCTCCATGTCCTTGGCGATGGCGCTCCTGGCCACGGCCCTTATGGCGGCATTCATGCCGGGGGAGTCCCCACCGCTGGTGAGAATGGCTATTTTTTTCATGACAGCCATGACAAGACCTCCTTTTTCCCCAAACCGAACATACAATAAACTCAAAACACGCCAAAAGCCAACGCCGGGCAATAAAAAAGGCGGGAAGCGAAGAGCCGCTTCCCGCCTTTTGCTTTCCCTGTCATTCGGAGGTCCTATTGCTGCTGGAGTTCCTTCATCCTGATCTCGATGGCCGCTATCTCCGAGTCCAGTTCACCCAGCCTCTTTTCGCACTCCTGCTTTTCCTTGTTCAGGTTGGCCAGTCGCTTTATGAGGCGGTCCATCTCGAGCCTGCCGCCCGCCTGGCCCGTGTATATCCTCGAAGGGTCATCGTTGGCGACATCCCAGATGAAGTCGACCTTGGTGGGTTTTATCGTCAAGCTGATGGAACCACTCAATTCGAGCTTGATGGTTCCTACACCGGCAAGGAGGTCCTTGCCGGTTTTCTCGTCGAAGCGGGGGAAGTAAACCATGCCCTCGACACTCTCCGTCACTCGGAAGTTGAAGATGGGGTCATAATCTACAGGGTTGTAAGTCTTGCTCCCTATTCGGAGCTTCAATTGCTCACCAAAGGGCGCCATGTGCACGGCGGAACCCATGACCTCGAAGTGGAACCTCACCGGTATGGTGTCGTCCAGCCTCAATGTCTTAAGAAGTTGGTACTTGTGAAGGTCCATCTCGTCGGCGGTCCAAAGGTTTTTGTCGGCCTCGCTCTGAATAAGCGCCTCAATATATTCCGAGGAGAAATAAGTGACCGTGATCGAAAGGGCATCTCCCCTATCAGTAAATTTCTGGGTCTTCTGCCACCGGTGCAAGACCTCGTCGTAGGGAGCCGCCCCTACAGGCACTGCAAGAGACAGGAAAACCGCCACCACGACGATAGAAAACAATATCCTGCGCATACCCCGATCACTCCTGTCAGAAATAAAAAATGGGGCGGAAGCATTCGCTCCCGCCCCGAGTATAACACAGGCGCAACCTAGAAGAACACGGTGGTGCGGAGCCAGATGAAATCGTCGTCGAGGTCGCCGCCAAGTTTGTCGTAGCCAAGCTCGAAAGCAAGGCTCGGTGTGTACCAGTGGGTAACTGCGACGGTCCAGTTGTTGTAGTCCTGGGAACCGTCAACATCAAGGTAGCGGACATAAGTTCCCCACTTCTCGCTCCACCTCTGCATCGCAAGGACCATCCAGAGAGTGGTGTCAGCCTCGACCTGGCCATAATCGTTGCAGAAGTAATCGCCGGCCATCCAGCCGTAAGGGCTTGCACCGTTGGGGAAGACGAAGCCCGCGTCAAGCTGGGCGTATTCGAGCCAGAGGCTGGTGAAGCCGAGCACATCCTGGTCGATCTCGAGAACGGCCTTCCATGCACTCGGGCTGTCATCGTATGCGACTCCTCCACCGAGTAGCCCGGTGGCCTGCCATGCGGGGTCGTTGTCCTGCATGAAGTACTGGCCCTTCAGGGTGATGCCGGGCTTGAAGTTGATCACCAGGTCGCCCCAAATGGTCTCTACATCGGCGGCAAGAGTTGCAAATTGAAAATAATTTTTAGGACCATAGGCAACAACATTGGGGAGCCAACCGTTCTGCTTGTTCCAGAAGGTGTAGTAAACACCCACTCCGGCATTATCCTCGTAATCATACTTCATGTAGTTGAGGGCCAAGCTGAACATCTCGTTGAAGTTGAAGTTGAGTCTCGCGCCGTAGATGTAGCGGTCGCTTGTAAGATTACTGGCAAGGGCCCAGTCTACACCCACTGCCGGGCCGAAACCTTCGGGATCGGTCCCGAAGAAAGGAAAACGGCCCTTCGCAAGAATATCCTCACCGGGGCCCGCATTGTCGTCATGAGCCACGTAGAGGCTGAAATCACCCATGCCGAAGGACTTGTTGAAACTCACGGCCATGGTGGGCCTGATGTCGGTGATGTAGGCGTCGTCCATGGCGAAGCCCCACCAGTCGGTGGCGTAGAAGTCGCCTTCCCAGTCAAGCCAGAAGCGTCCGATGTTTGCTGTGATGTCCCAGGGGAACTTCACGGTGAGATAGGCCAGCTCTACTCCCAGGTCTTCGCCACCACCGCCCTGGAGACGGATGTTCATCGTGACCTTGTCGTCGATGACTTTCTTGATGTTCCAGCGGAAACGGTTTACATTCCAGCTGTCGTCATCTTCCTTTAGGACACCACCCTGCATTATGTCACGCCCGAAAGTCTGCTGCATGCGCAGATAGCCGCTGAAGTACCACTTGCCGACGCCCTTCTCCAGGTCGGCTACCCTGGCGTCGAGCTCATCGACCTTCACTCCGAGGGCATCCAGCTCGTCCTTGAACTCCACGACGAGTTTCTTCAGGAGTTCCAGGTCCTGCTTGGAGGCCTTGTTCATGTCGACGTAGGCAAGGGCTCTGGCCACGACGGAGGCCATCTCGTAACGGGTGGCCTTCCACTCGCCCTTGAAGGCGCCATCGGGATAACCCGACACCACGCCCCTGGAGGCAAGCTGGGACACCGCGTCGTAGGCCCAGTGGTTCATGGGAACATCCATGAACGGGTTGGCCGCGAATGCCGGAGCGGCAAACGCGACGAGCGCGAGTACTGCTACTAGTGCCGCAAATCTTTTCATTAATCTTTAACCCCCTTGGGTTATGTATTCCGGCCCTCCGGGGTGCGCGCACGGGTCGAGGGGAAGTATCCAAGTTTCCTTCCGCCCTTCGTGCGGACCTTCTTCCGAAAGGGTCCGGCTTCTACTATCCGCTCTCCCATTTTGGCTCGGGGGTTGCACCTCCTTTCCTGCCATCCGGGGTCACCGCGGAATTTGAAGCGTGGCCAAGGTTCCGTTTTCAAGGTGCTCTCGGTATACTCGGCGAAATCTTACCTGTAAAACTACCTATAGGGAATAGGACCTTAGACCCATTTAAAACATTCTGGCGCGGCTGAAGCCTGCTCTTTCCGACCTGGAGAATGCTTCACATAGATAAACTATCACCCTTTTTTTGAAGTGTCAAGGATGAAAGCATTTCCTTGCAGGCACGGAAAACTCCCTCAACCCCGATCGTTCTCATCGGCTCAACTCCATCATTTATCTCGGCAACGAGGCATTTATGCCTGTTCCCCCAGGGTCCGAAACGGGCAAGGTTCCGGGGAAGGTAAAGGCCTACAACAGGCGTTCCAACGGCACTGGCTACATGAAGGGGGCCGGTATCACTGGAGACGAAAAGAAGGGATCTCTCCACAAGCGCCCCTAGCCTGGTAATATGATGTGCGCCCGAAAGATCAACACACCGCTTTGATCCTAACGCACCGCATATCCCGGCGGCCGTTTCCCGTTCAACAGGGGAATAGCCGGTAATACCAACGTTGACATCAAGGGTTCCAAGCAGCCTTCGGCCCAGTTCGGCAAAATTATCCGAAGGCCAGACCTTATCCCTTCCTCCCGCGCCTGGGTTGAGCAGAACCCACGGCAGGTCATTCTCTATGGCGCCCAAGACCCTGCAGGCTTCTTCCCTTGCTCCCTGCGGAAGGAAGAAGCGGAGCCTTCGCGAAAAGACCGGCACCCCCAGGGTCGTCATGCACCAGATGTTCCTCTCCGCTTCATGCATCTTTTTTGGAAGCAACAGTTCCCTCAATCCCCAAAAGGGGCGGTAGCGAGCGCCGGAAAAAAGCGGCATCGCGGAAGAGCGCAAGTCGATCAAAAGGTCATGAGGGTAAGACCTCACCATTTTGACCGATGCCAGGCGTCCCCTTGGGCCTTTTTTACGCCGGTATTCCTCGACCCTGTCCCAAAGGGGGTCGTGTTCCAATGCCTGCACTGCCCGGGCATCGGCAAGGATCGTAAAATGCGCCCGGGGAAGGTAGCGCCTTAGGTTCCAGAGCGCGGCGGTGGAAAGTACTGTGTCACCAACGCATGAAAGACCTATTACAAGAACGCGTTCAATCTTTTCCGGGTCTATCCTCAGTCCAGTTCCCTCCCTTTCTTCCCGGTTCTCCGAAATGATTCCGGTCCAATGCAGAGATGATCCCTGAAGTCGAAAATCCTTCCAGGAGCAATACGATGACCATCAGGCAGGTAGCCTCTTCCCTTGGCAATTGAGTCCAGACTGACAAGCCTGAATATCTCCCTCGGAGTTTCTTCCTCGAAAACACAAACCGCGTGCACAGACGAAAGTTCTGCCAGTATTGCTGCCCGGGCCTGCTGGTCGCCGACCGCTCCTCTGGGCGCTTCAGAGATCTTGCGACGTCATCGGGACCAATAGCCGCAATAAGCCGGTCACCCAGTTACCGGCGCCGATGGGGCAGAAAAGGACGGGCTTCTCTTCTTTTTATTCAGGCACATACAGGAACCCTTCTCCATCGGGAACCAACGCTATGCCCCATCTGCTTTTCACATCATCCAGGGGGAAATCATAAAGGAACTGAAGGTTCTTGTGCCCTCCGAACCGGAAGGGAACGCCGGAAAGGGTCGAGACAAGGACAGGCCTGTCGTTCCTATGAACGCTGTAGAGCCATTGAACACTGACCTCCCTAGGGCAGCAATCGTGGAGAGGATAGTCACTTTCCCAATGTCAATATCCCAAGTCAGGACGTCATCAACATAGGGCTGCATCCTGCAGCATCTGTTCATAACTGGAGGTGGCCCAACCATGTAATAGCAAGAAAAGGAAATGGATTTATCAGAACTTTTGCCCCCTTCGTTGCAAGCAGCACATCATCCAGGGAACTGAACCTGATGAACAGGAGTCTGTCGCCGGGTTCAGGAAGAGGTAATACCTTCGTTTTTTTACAGGGTTTCCGTCCCTTTATGGCCTTCTCCGAGACAACCGCCCCCATGCGTCAGAACCTTCGTGGTACTTAAACCTTTAACCAAAGGGACGATTACCACCTTGCCCCCCCATGATCGGACCTCACGGGCACCCGCGATCTCCGATTCCTTGTAATCCCCTCCCTTAACCAATACATCCGGTTTCAACGCGGTGATAATTGATAAAGGGGTTTCTTCCTGAAAAACAACCACGAGATCCACTGCGTCCAGCGCCGACAACACCTTGGCACGAAGGTCCTGGGAGTAAAAAGGGCGGCCAAACCCCTTGTTGAGTTTTACCGAAGAATCCGAGTTCAACCCCACGACAAGCCTGTCGCCCGACGCTTTTGCTTTCTGAAGGCAATGGACATGGCCCGCGTGCAAAATATCGAAGCAGCCGTTGGTGAAAGCGACCCTCATGCCGCTTCTTTTCCATCCTTCAACGATGGCCGCCGCTTCTTCAATTCCTCTTTCCTTTTCCGAAAGGCCAAGATGTCCGTCCCCGTCGAGAATGCTCAGCAGCTCGTCCCTGTCTATAGCGTAGGTTCCCACCTTGCCGACAACGAAGCCGGCCGCCAGGTTGGCCATCTTGGCTGAATCCTCCAGGGATGCCCCCGCTGATACGAAGGCTGACAACACCGCCGCGACCGTGTCGCCCGCCCCTGTAACATCGAAGACTTCAAGCGCCCTGGCGGGTTCATGGAGTACCGATCCACCTTGAACGAGTGAAAATCCCTTCCCAGACCTGGTGACAAGCACGGAATCGATCTCGTACTGTTTCATCAGCCGCCGCGCCGCACCTTCGATCTCCTCGTCGCTATCGGCAACATCCCGCATCAATGCCTGTCCAAGTTCTTTGAGATTGGGGGTGACTAGGGAGGCGCCCTTGTATTTGTCCCAGTCGGGGCCCTTGGGATCAACAACCAGAGGGATGCCGATGTCCCTGCTTTTGCGGATGAGAGCCTGGCATACCCCGACAGTGCAGACACCCTTCCCATAATCTGAAAGGACAACAGCCTCCGGAGGATCCGCGAAAAAAGTCGCGATCTTAGCCATCAGTGTTTTTTCCTCTTCCAGGGAGAGATCGTCCGCGTACTCGAAATCCAACCTCAGCATCTGCTGTCTTGCCGAGACGATCCTTACCTTTTTAGTGGTCATCCTTTTTTCCGAAGTGACGAGCCCATTCTCTATGCCTTTGGAATCAAGCAATTCCGTTACGAGTACCCCTTCGCCGTCGTCTCCAATGACAGCCGCCAATTCCACTTCGCACTCCAGCCTGGCAAGGTTGTGAGCGACGTTACCGGCCCCTCCAAGGCCATTGCGGCAGGAACTGATTTCGACGACAGGGATAGGAGCCTCAGGCGATATCCTTTCCGTAATACCCTCGTAGGTCTGGTCCAGGATGAGATCACCAACTACCAGTATCCTTGAACCGGAAAAACTCCTTCCGAGTATCTCCCGGGCGCTTTCTTTCGAGATCACCTCAATCGCCCTCCCCAAATAAGTATCCACCGTTTTTCTCCAAAAGGTTGACGTATCTTTCGACGGATCCCTCCAGGGTCGAAAAATCTTCAAGGAAACCAGCGGACCTCAGTTTGGAAAGGTCGGCCTCGGTAAAGCTCTGGTACTTTCTCTTCATGTCTTCGGGGAAGGGGATAAATTCCACCTGGCCTTTCCCCAGAGAATCGATGACCGAATTTGCCAATTCCAGGAAGGAACACGACTTGCCTGTCCCGCAATTAAAAATGCCGGACTTTTCACCATGCTCAAGGAAGAAGAGGTTGACCCTGACGGCATCCTCGACGGGGAGGAAATCCCTTCTCTGTTCTCCCGGGCCGAAGCCGCCGGATCCCTCGAAGAGACCGACAGAACCCTTAGCGGCAATATTATTGAAGGCATGGAAAACAATAGATGCCATGCGGCCCTTGTGCATCTCCTGGGGACCGAAAACGTTGAAATACCTGAGCCCAACCACCTGGGACCTTGCAAAGGGGAGGACACGCCTGACATGATTGTCGAAAAGGAGTTTCGAAAAAGCATACAGGTTTAGGGGAAATTCGCACTCCGGATCCTCTTTGAACCCCCTCTTCCCCGATCCGTAGACCGAAGCGGAGGAAGCGTAGATAAACTGGAAGCCCTTGGAAGCGGCGTAATCCAGCAGTTCCCTGGAGTATCGGTAATTATTGTCGACCATGTAGTCCCCGTCGACGTTCAGGGTGTCCGAACACGCTCCCTGGTGGAACAGAGCCCGAATACGCTTCCCCTCGAAAGCCCCGTGCCTGACCAGTTCCCTGAAGGCTGCCCTGTCGATCAGGTCGGAGAATTTTAAACCCCTTAGATTCTTGTACTTCTCCGTCTTGCCCATATGGTCGACGACCAGGATGTCGCGGAAGCCAACCCTATTCAGTCCGGCAATAAGATTACTGCCAATAAACCCGGCCCCCCCGGTGACAATGATCAAGGGAGGTCACCCCCCGGGCTTGCCGGAGTCTCTCCGAAGATCAGTTCTTCGACGATCTGGCAGAGCGCGTGCTCCACGGCAAGATGCACGTTCTGTATTACCGCTGTTTTTTCTGAATCGATCTCTATGGCGACGTCGGCCAATTCCCCGATTGCCCCTCCCCGGCGCGTCAGCGCTATGGTTTTTACCTCCATCTTTTTTGCCGCCCTGACAGCTCTTTTGATATTCTCGGAGCTTCCGCTGGTGCTGATGCCCATGAGCACGTCCCCGGGCCGCCCCAGGGCCTGTACCTGGCGGACGAATACGTCCTCGAAGCAGTAATCGTTGCAGAAAGCCGTAAGGAATGAGGAGTCCGTGGTGAGGGCAAGAGCCGGCAAGGCCGGGCGCTCCCTCTCGCCGGTAAGCCGGCAAACGAACTCGGCGGCCATATGCTGGCAGTCCGCGGCGCTCCCCCCGTTGCCGCAGAGCATCAGTTTACCACCTGCTTTTATTGAATCCGCTATCAGGAAAGCCGCGCCCAGGATGAAGCCGCCTCCTCGGAGGGGCAGCTTTTTCAGCGCCTCTGCCGTCTCAAAAAACGATGCCGAAACCATCCCTTTCAGACGGCCATCCAGGCCGGGGTCCATCTTCTCAAGCACCATCTTTTTCTCCCTCGACCCATTTTTGTATGACCTCGACGGCTCCAACGATGCTATCCGCCACCGCATCCCAAACAGGGTTTCCTTCCATTTCCGTCCGCAGCCCGTAACCGGTCCTCACCAGTATCCCTTTTGACCCTATCGCCCGGGCTAATTCCATATCGGACCTCTTGTCGCCTACGACAAAAGACCTGGACAGGCTTATACCCAGATCCTTCGCGGCCTTTAAGGCCAGGCCGGGTTTTGGCTTCCGGCAATCGCAACCTTCCCATGGGGCATGAGGGCAGTGATAAACCCCGTCCAGTCTTGCGCCGCTTTTTTCCAAAAGCTGGACCATTCTCCTCAACACTTTTTTGTAGCTCTCCTCATTGAACAGCCCTCTGCCAATTCCCGACTGGTTTGTAAGAACAACGATCTTCAGCCCCATCGAGGACATTCTTATTATCGCTTCCGCCGCGGCGTCGACGAGGACCACATCATCGGGTTCGAAAACAAAACCTTTCTCCTTTATTATCACTCCATCCCTATCGAGGAAGACGGCCCGGTTCTTACTCCATGACCAGCTCTTCCGTTGACCTGGGTGGGTTTGATTCATTCCCTTTCAACCCTTCCGGTAAAACCCAGGAAATACCAGAAAATACAGGCAAACTTGAATCGATCTGAAAAAACATCCCCCGCGAGGCCTAAAAAGAGATGGGAAAGTATAGAAACGGAAACCGCGATCCAGAACCAGCGTCTTCCACCCTTTTCTTTGGAAAAAATAAGGGCCCTATATGCTGAAAACAGGAAGAGAGCGACAACGGCCACGGCGGTAGGGATGCCGCCGTAAACAGACAAGTTCAGATACATATTATGGGCATCCCCAACTTCCTGAACATCCAATCCCGTTCTCTTCGGATCCCACCAGGATTTGTTGATGCCGGTGAAGGGATCGTTAAAAGAACCCCATCCCCAACCCGAAAGAGGATACTTCCTCACTAGGTTGACAGAGCCCTGCCAAATGAAAGATCGATTAGTAGTGAATCTTGCGGGATCGTCAAAAGAAAGAAATTGATTAAATTCACGGTGAGTATGATCCGCAAGGCTCGCTTCGAGTCGCGGATTCACTATACCGAGGCCTGCCCACATCCCGGCGAAAAGCAACGAAAAGAGAAGCAAAACTTGGACTCCTCCGCGAAGAAATCTTTTACCCCCTATCGCGGCGAGAAGAAGGAGACAGAACAAGGCTGTCAGCCAAGCTGCCAGGCTGGAACTAATGAAGATAGCGAAAAGTACGCCGACCGATAAAAGCCACGACAAGATACCACCTTCCTCGAAAGCCCATGAAAGGGAGAAAGGTAACAGGATCACGCCGTAACCTCCAAGGGTATTGATGTTGCTGAATGGTCCCGCGAAATGATTACTCCAGAGAAAGGCGGCCAAAGTATAAATGATGGCCAACAGGGTCGAAGCGTAAAAAACAGCCAAAAATCTCCGCAGCGACTCCTCGGAATAGACCTTTGCAGCAAGCCAAATAGAAAAAGCGAATTCAAGAACCAGGGAATACCCTTTCAAAAAGTGGAAAAGATCCGGCTTTCTGAAAATAGTAGCCGGAAGCCCCCAGAGCAAGATAAACAACAGGGCCGTCCGAACAAAAGGATAGAGCTTACCGGACCAACTCTCCCCTCGGTATCTCTTAAAGCAAAGGCCGATGATGGCCAGAAGCCATCCGAAATATCTAGGAACAGGTCCCCAAGCCGCAAAGAAGACTGACCAGAGAAAACCGAACTCCACCAGGGAGAGCGATCGCCAGAAATCCGACCTGAAAACCCTGTAGTTCACCAAAAGACCTCCTTCGCGTGACGTTCTCTCCAAATTTTTTCACTAGGAGGTACCCACCCCGCAGGCAGGATCTCACGGGGTTGGAGCCTATAAAGCCGCAGCCCCGGTGATCAATAATTTCCTTTTATCCTGTATCATCTCTCCCTTGTGGCTCTTTCTATTGTCCACGAATAAAAGGATGAAACCTTGTCAGGCATTTTTTGACTCCCGGCACTTTTTCCGGAACGAACATGACCTCAGGCGGGCCTTCTTTCAGAACCTTTATCAGCGCCCCTTTCCAGGATCGCTCATCGCCGGGTAAGGGTAGATCCGCTCCTTCGAATGCAAGCTCCCTGACGGGCTCGATATCAGATGCGATCACCGGCAAACCGACCTGGATCGCTTGCATCAACACAAGGGGCATGCCTTCATCCAACAAGGGAAATACCAGAAGGTCCCTTCCAACCATCCAATCCTGGGGGTCGTCCTGAAAGCCATGGAAGCGGACACGGTCCGATAAACCCAGGTGCTCCGACAAGGTCTCAAATTCGGCTCGCTGAGGACCGTCGCCGATTGGTCTCCACCGGTGGAAGCCCGTTCGGCATTACCGTCCTGTTCAGGGGCAGGAACGACCTTAGATGCTCCTCCACCGCCTTGCTGACGCCGATAGCTCCCTAATCTTTCTTCCCGCGATTTCCCAAAGTATCTATTTCCCCCGAAGAGTCAACCGGGAGGATAATATATTCATGTTCTCGCAACTTTTGATATTCATAAAATTTAGCGAATTTCAAAAACCTTAAAAGGCCGATATTGTTGGTATTTATCAATCCCCAAAACCCATAGAGAAATTTACGGCCTAACAGAAAATATTTAATGAAGTTCAGAATCATTGTCCCAACCATTCTCCATGGCGAGTAAAAATTACCCTCATAGATGGCCCTTTTTAACTGCATATCCGATTCAAAATCGACCTTCCGAAGAGTGGTTGATATATCAATATAAGAGTAATGCTTCACAAAATTCTTCAAAGTGCGGACCTTCACGCCCTTTTTCAGAAAGACAACATCATCGTGGCCGAATCTTCCACTCATTTGCATCATTTCACGATTGTAGAGACGTATCAATTTATAGTGCTTCGCCCATCTTTTTGGTTCCTGAATTCCAGGAAAAACATCCCCGATCCGGAGTTTGTACCCGTCAAAGTCGGGGTTGCGTTTGATTTCCAATATCTCATTGACCAGACCATCTGAGAGGACTTCATCGGCGTCAAGCCGGAGGACCCACTTGTTCGAGCAACATTTTTCGGCGAAGCTGACCTGGTGTCCGATGGACGTCCAATCATGAAAAATAAACCGAGCTCCAAAATCCTTCGCAATCTGGCCAGTCTCATCAACACTGCCAGAATCAACAACAATGATCTCATCAGCCACAAGACAAGCTTTCTTCAACGACATCGGCAACCTTATCGCTTCGTTCAGCGTAACATAATAAACAGAAAGGGCAATCATTACTGACCCTTCCTTCTGTCCTGCTTGTTGTCATCAATAATCTGCTGGAAAGCGAGTGCAGATCCTTTTTTTGTAACATCGAAACCATTACGGAAAGCCATGGAAACAAAACGTTTCGCTATATTCCAGGCAAACGCAACCTTGCCCCATATTGGGGCGCGTACGGAAGCCACTTGCATTACCAAGTACTTGTTGTAAAAAAAACATGGCAATCGTTCTCTCGTCAACCATCCCCCGACTTTCCAATACTCCATGGTGACGAATATCTCCTTCTGAAGGGATCAACAAAGGTGAATCGGAACTGAGAAAAACCCGGTGGGAAAACTCCACATCTTCGGCCATGGCATAACCACCGAAGGTTTCAAGTTTTTCGTTGAATTGTATAGAGTCAAAAATCTCCCGCCTGAACGCCATGGAGCAACCACTCAGCCATTGCGCAGGGCCGGGTGGTGCGGTCATCCCTTTGTGCGACCCGGAAGGGTGCACCTTTCTTGTTTTTCTGTAACCTAAAGCCTTGTATAATCTTCCTTTCAACTTTTCCATAAAACAGGAACCTGCCCTTTTCTCATCACTTATTTCAACGACGACAAGACCTGCGCCCACGCATTCCGGAAAGTCTCTAAAACATTTTTCGAGGGCCAACATCCCTTCTGGGGACACTTCGCTGTCATCATCAATAAAAAAGACTATTTCCCCCCGCGCGACACGTACGGCGTCGTTGCGCTGTGAGGCAATCCCCACTCTCCGAGCTCTGAAATACCGTAAATCAATCCCCTTAGCCTCGAATCGATGTGAAAAGTCGCTCGCTACGATCCGCGATTTTTCAGTATCGCTCGCATCCCAAAGGATAACCTCAAAATCGGACGTGTCCTGCCCAAAAAGAGATGGCAGTGAGATTTTCCTGAGCGCTTCATCCCTGTCCTTTGTAGCAATGATGACGCTGATCATCGCTTTTTCCCTTTCTGAAGGATTAATTCAGATCCACTCCTTCAATCAGGACTTTGACGAAGGTGGGAACATCAAATTTTTTGCCTTCTCCGACGCCAGGAAACCGCTAATGGCATCGAGTTGGGCCTGGTACTCTTCCTCTCCGATTGTGGCCGCTGCTCTTTATGTCCTCCACCAGGTCCCTTATCTTTTGCACCTGGTCCTTGTGGGCCACCAGGACAGCGTCCTTGGTCTCGACGACCACCAGGTCCTTTACCCCGATCGTGGCGACCAGCTTGTTCTCTGCCCGGATCAGGCAGTTCTCAGTAGACATTGCCTTTACATCACCGACGATGGAGTTTTTCTCCTTGTCCTTTTCGCAGGCTTCCCAGAGGGCCGTCCAGGAGCCTATGTCGCTCCACCCTGCATCCAATGGAACAACCGACGCTAGGTTTGTTTTTTCCATCACCGCATAGTCCATGGAGATGGACAGGGAAAGCTCAAAAGCTTTTTTGTCTAACCGTATGAAGTCCAGATCCTTTGTAGTTGTTTTCATGGCCTTGCCACAGGCTTCATGGACTTCGGGCGCGTGCTTTTGCAGTTCTTCAAGATAGGTCTTCGCCAGAAAGAGGAACATGCCACTGTTCTAGTAGTACTTCCCACTCTTTATATATTCCCTGGCAGTCTCTTCCTCCGGCTTTTCCCTGAAGGAGGCCACGGCGTATATGTCGCTGTTGTTTTCATGTTTTTCACCTCTTTTGATGTAGCCGTAACCAATCTCCGGCCTTTCAGGCACTATGCCAAAGATAACGAGCCTGCCATTCCTTGCGGCCGGAAAGGCCTCAGTCATTGACTTGTGGAGAGGCTCCGCATCGGCGATCATGTGATCGACGGGCAGAACCAGGAGGATCGGGTCACCGTCTTTTCCCTCACACGATTCTTGAGCAGCCGCATGAATAGTGGCCAATGCTATGGCTGGTGCCGTCTTCGGGGTTGATTCCAGAATGATGGAGAAGTCCTTGACCTCCATCTCGAGCAACTGTTCACCGGCCACGAAACGATGTTCCTCGTTACAGATCACCATAGGACAATCGCAAGGCAATCCTTTTAGCCTATCCAGGGTGTGCTGGAGCATGGTCCTGTCCCCAAAAAGCTTCAGGAATTGCTTTGGGTTGAGCCGCCATGACAGGGGCCATAGCCGTGTTCCTGAGCCGACGGAGTGGATCACCGGGGTTATCATTATGAAGTTCTTCCAAGGTTGTTCACTTTTCCCCGGATCAATGCTTTGTTTTCCAGGAACCAGCCGTAGGTATCTCTGATGCCCTCTTTAAGGGTTATGCCCGCTCTCCAGCCCAGGGAGTTCATCTTGGATACGTCAAGCAGCTTCCTCGCCATACTATCTGGCTTTGAGGTGCCGAACTCTATTTCGCCTCAAATTTCAATATCTTGGTGGCGTCGGTCATGTCGCCGTAGTGAAGGTCATCCTCAGGTCCTCTTCGTGGGATCCTGGTAGAGGTGATCTATCCTTCCCGTATTGAAATGGAACTTCGACGCTTTATGCCATGGACTTCGTATTCCTTTTTAAGCAACAAGTCTGCAAGGTAGGCGCCGTCCTGGCCTGTGATGCCGATGATGAGGGCTGTCTTCAAAAGAGAACCTCCCTTTTTCATACGGTCCGGTGATATTCCGGCCAGATCATTCATATGGAGGTACTCAAAGTATTGTGATAAAAGACCAAAGCCTTTTCTGCTACCTCTTTTATCGAGAAGGCAATGGAAGGATTCAGCGGTTTTGGAGTATACTCTCGCTCCAGGATCTTCCGCAACACCCACCTCCAGGCCCGTATATCGCCGGGTGGAATCAGTTGATCTTGTTTGGCGCCTATTTCCCTGGCTGCGTCAAGATCAGAAGCGATCACGGGCAACCCCACTTGCGCCGATTGCAGCAGGACAAGCCCCATCCCTTCATCCAACGAGGGAAATACCAGAAGGTCGCTTTCAACCATCCAATCCTGGGGGTTGTCCTGGAAGCCATGGAAGCGGACACGGTCCGATAAACCCAGGCGCTCCGACAAGGTCTCAAATTCGGCTCGCTGAGGACCGTCGCCGACCACGTCCAGTTCCCATTCCTGGTCTTTCAACCCATCCAGCGCCGAGAGCAACACATCAAGACCTTTGATCCTCGTCAGTCGGCCTACGAAAAGTAACCGCTTCACCACTCCTCCTCTTCTTTCCCACCTGGACTCTACCGGTGGGAGCCCGTTCGGTATAACCGCCCTGTTCAGGGGCAGGAACGACCGTAGATGCTCCTCCACCGCCTTGCTGACGCAGATAGCCCCCTTCGCCCGGGGGAAGGGTTTCAACCCCGGGTTCAGGTTGTAACGGGCATGGGCGGTGAAAACCCAGGGTACGCCCGACATCGAAGACGCCCACCAGGCTATCCATACCGGTACCCTCGAGTGGGCATGGAGAATATCCCAGTTTTCCCGCTTCGCCCTAGCGGCTATGTTGAAAGCCGAATAGAATCCCGTGGCAGGGTTCTTCCGATGGACGGGCAATTTCCTTAGATTTACACCAGGGTCCAGTTTTTCCTCCAGCTTGCCGCCGGCGGTTATGACCGTTACCTGGTGCCCCGACGCGGCAAGTTCATTGGAGAGCCAAAGGACGTGGCGTTCCACCCCGCCTTCGTGGAATTCGGGCAAAATCTGGGCGATCTTCAAGATTCCCACTCTTGGATGATCCACTCGGCCGCCCTCCTCGCTTCGCTGAACGAAAGACCTTCGTTTTTCCTCCCCCGGGCCGGCGACACTTGATCAAGCTTTGCGGGGTCATACTCCATCGCCAAGCCTCTGCTACAGAATGATTCTATCATTAAGTCGAACCTGGGAATGCCCCAAAGCCTTTGACGAGCCAGCAAGTTCTTATCGACCATCTTCGCTGTAAGACCCTGAAGGCACTTCCTTAAGCCCTTTTTCCTTTCGACCCTGAGGATCTGCACCACGTGGCCTCCGGTCATCGCTTCGGAGATCATGGAAACCGAGTCCTCGGTGCAGAATACCCGTTGACAGGACCCGAGCATAGCGGGGACAGGGTTCCAGGGGTCTTTCGACCCTAGGACGAGCATCCTTACGTGGGGAGAGCCCTTCACCATTTCGGCGATTTTTTCTTCCGTCGCTGGAAGTGTCCTTCTAGAAGTCGTGATGAAGACGTCGGCACCAGTCTTTTTGGCTGTTTCAAGGAGAGCTTTCAGAACATTTTCGGCCCATTCCGGAGGGATCGAGTAATTCGCATCGTCGCCGCCGATGAGGATGCTCCATTTCTTTTCGGCCTTTGAGGGGAACCTGGAAGCGAGCGATCTTTCCTCCGTTTCTGAAAGTCCGGCGCCTATCATGTTGGGCGCCCCAAGGGTGGCCAGGAGGTTGGGCGAGGGTTCAGGGAAGTCGTGCTCAGGAACGATAGCGAAGTCGAAGGGGGTTGTGCCAAGGACGGAGGGTGTCATCAAGCAAGCGCATTTACCCCCGGTCGCCCTGGCCAGCGATAAACAGAAAGGTGCACCGGCACTGCCGGCCGAAAGGAACAACACCTCGTCATTCCTCACCCCGGAGGAGTCAATCATCCGGGTGACCGATCCATGCAGGCTCAACGCTTCGGCTTTTCCAAGCCAATCAAAAGATATTTCAGGGGAATCTTTTATCAACTTCCGGGCCTGGATCTTGTAAAGGACGAAGCGTTGAAGCCCCGAAAGCCTTGGTATTTCAATGTCGAAAACATCGGCACCAACAAGCCTTTTAAGCCACCGGGCCACTCCCGCCGACTGGTTTTCATGCCCCCGGATGCCGTCTTTCAGAACAAATACAACCTTGGGCCCACTGAACCTGCCGGACATGATCCGATCACAACCCTTTTCTCTCGCGAAGTGTATAGTGCCGAACGTTCAGCACCCCAGGACCCCGCGCACCCTCTCGAGGTCCTCGGGCGTGTCCACGCTGGGGCCGGGCTTCCCCCTGGTCACGATCACCTTCATTTTGAAGCCGTGTTCCAGGATCCTGAGTTGCTCGAGGGATTCGGCCTCGGAGAGGGGCGTAGGCGCCAGGGCGGCGTAGGCGGACAGGAAGTCCCGGCGGAAACCGTAGATGCCGATGTGTTGGAAGAGGGGGATATCCGTCCGCACCCGCCGGTAGGGGATGGGCGACCGGCTGAAGTAAAGGGCGCACCCCTCCAGATCGGTCACCACCTTCACCGTGTTGGGGTCAGCCATGGATTCGGGATCCAGGGGAGCGCAGAGCGTTGAAGACAGGGCGCCCCTGTCTTCCAGCAGGGCCCTTGAGGCCTCGTCGATCATGACGGGGTCGAGGAGGGGCTCATCCCCCTGGATGTTGATCACTACCTCCGCATCGTCATGTTTTGACGCCTCCGCCACGCGGCAGGTCCCGTTGGGGTGATCGGGGGAGGTCATGAGGCATTCGCCCCCGAAGGAATGGACGGCTTCAAGGATGCGAGCGTCGTCGGTGGCCACGACCAGCCGGTCCAGGGTCTTCGACAGGGCGGCCCGTTCGTAGACCCTCTGGATGAGGGTCTTGCCGCAGATATCGGCCAGGGGTTTGCCCGGAAGGCGGGTCGAGGCATACCTGGCGGGGATGACCCCCAGCACCCTCATGGCGCCTCGCCGTGCTCCCCGGCCTTGGCGATCAGTTTCTCCCTGTCCAGGGGCTTCACTTCTTTCACGATCCATTCGCGCATCGCCTGGCCTTCCGGCGTGTGCTGGGCGTAGCTCATGAAGTCGAGGGAAATCCCCAGGGCCTTCGCGGCTTTCCAGGCCATCACGGGCCAGACCTCGCCGATGTCCCCGATGATGGGGATGCTCCCCTCGTGGCGCGCAAAGGCGGACATCTCCATCCGGAAGGGGATCTTCGATATTTTTGTCTTTGGAAGCCCCCTGTTTATCGCTTCCTGGATGAGAGCGCTCTCCTTCTCGAGGTCCTGGGCTTTTCTCAGGTTCTCGTCGAGGTCGATGCGGATGAGGGTCTTGCCCTCGAGGGAAAAGGTCCGCAGCCCCTTCCACCAAGACCATATGCCGTGCCCCGTGTAGCATTCGAAGGGGCCGTCGTGGATTTCCTGGGTGAGGGCTACCGCCGACTCGATGATGACATCGGCGGCCTCGAGCATCGAGGCGATGCGCATGGACCGTTCGAAGACGGAGATGCTGTCGCCGATGGCCATGCCCACATGGCCATGCCCCACCATCTGGGGGATGCTCACCAGAACGGGCAGGCCCTTTTCCGCTCCCATGCCTATCATGGTGCGCCGGTCGGCCCCCCATCCGGCCACCACCTCGAAGGGAAGTCCATAGGCCTTGCTGAAGACCAGTATCTCACCGGCCAGGTTCTCCGCCCTCAACCCCATGGGGTAGGCCATGTTCCCGGCAGCCTTGATGACAAGCCTGCCATCGGCTTTTCCCCCTCTTTCGAGGAGGTCCTCGTCGAGGATCATCTCCCTCCGGAGGATGTCCAACTGCCCCTGCGACAGTTGGGTGAACTCGAAGGCACCCCCGCGGGGCAGGGAGTCTCCTTCGAGCCCCAGGGCCGAGGCGCTGCACATCTTGACCCTGTCGAGGGCGCCGCCCATCTCGTGCCCGATCACGGCGGAGCTGGTGGTGACGCCGTCCACCATTCCCTTGTCCATGAGTTCGGCTATGAGGGTGGTCACTCCCTCGTGGATGTTGGGACCGCTCCCGGTGGCCACCACGATTTTGCCACCGGCCGCCTTGACGGACACTATCCTTTCCACGGCGGCGTCGAGGCTCGCTCGGGAGCGATCGTCCAGGTTTCCGTAAAATTGGTCCAGCAGTTTTTCGTTCACCTTCACGGCCCGATCTCCTTTCGGATCGCTTCCACCGACGCTTTCGCCGCCCCCGAGGAAGCCGAGAAAAACCGCCTCGCCCCTTCACGGGCGGCGCCCTTTATTTCCGGTTTGAGGCAGCTCTCCCAGTGAGCCGCCATATCCCCGGCGCCCCGCACCACGACGGAAACCCCCTTTTCACCGAGGCTTTCAGAGGCCTCCCGGAAATCCCGCATGAAGGGTCCGTGGGAAAGGGGCATGCCGAAAGCGGCCGGTTCCATTATATTCTGCCCCCCTCTGTCCACAAGGCTTCCCCCTACGAAAGCCCCTTCCACGACGCCGTAAAGGTCGAACAGGACCCCGATGCGGTCAGCCACGAGGATGTCCCAGGGAGCTTCCTTTCCTTTTTTCTCCCTTTCCACTTCTGAGAGCAGGGCCGCCGGTGCGGCTCTCTTGGCCAGTTCCAGGACCCGGGTACTCCTTGGGGGGTGGCGGGGCGCGACGATGAGCCGGGCCGAAGGAACCTTGGCCTTCAGCCTCTGGAATGCTTCCAGGACGATCTCCTCCTCGCCCGGGTGGGTGCTCCCGGCGAGGAAAACGGGGCCCGTTTCACCAACGACCGCCCTCGCCCACCCCAGGTCCGCCTCTTCTTCGCGAAGGAGGATGGCGTCTATTTTGCAGTCTCCCGTCACCTGGACCCTGCGCTCTTCAAGCCCAATCTCCAGGAGCAGTTCCCTGTCCCTTTCGGACCGCACCAAGAGAAGGGAGAAGGATTTGTACACCCGGCGCCAGAAATGGAGGTGGCTCCGGATATTGCCGGCGGTCCTGTCGGAGAATCGACCGTTGACCAAAATGGCGGGGATGCCCCTTTCCCGTAGTTCGTCTAGCATCAGGGGCCAAATCTCCGTCTCGAGGACCGCGAAAGCCCTGGGGCGGATCGCATCGAGGGAGCGCCGGACGATCCAGGGGACATCCCAGGGATAGTAAAGGTGTTCGTGGAAAAGGCCGGCGGCTACCCGGTAGGCCATCTCCCGCCCCGTGGGGGTGGTGGTCGAAAGGAGGATTCCCCCGGGCCCCGTGCCTTCCCGGGCCAGGATCTTCAAAAGGGGCCAGGCGGACTGCACCTCCCCCACCGAGACGGCATGAAACCACAGCGGGCTGTCCGGCAGGCGGTCTCTCTTTTCCTCGCTGTAAAGGCCCCTCCGCTCCCCAAGCCCCGTGGCATACTTTTTCGCGAGCCAGGGGAAAGCGGCACAATAGGCTGTCGAGATGAAGGAGCGATAAAGGAGGGACGCCAGGTCAGACCACTCCCGCCTTGAGGAGTTCGTGGATGTGGATGATGCCCGTGGCCCTCCCCTCCTCGGTGACCACAAGGCAGGATATCTCACGCTCCTCCATGATGTGCATCGCTTCGGCGGCCAGACGGTCGGGGGATATGGTCCGGGGGTCCCTCGTCATGACTTCCTCAATAGGCAGGGAGAGCGAATCCACCCCCCTGTCCTCGAGGAGCCGCCTGAGATCCCCGTCGGTGAAGATGCCCGTCGCCATCCCACGCTCATCCTCGACTATGGTGGCCCCGAAGCCCTTGCTGGTGATCTCGAAAAGGGCTTCCCGGACCGAGGCGCCCGACGTCACCCTGGGGACCCTCTCTCCCGTCGACATCACATCCGAAACCCGGAGAAGAAGTCGCCTGCCGAGAGACCCGCCGGGGTGAAAGAGGGCAAAATCCTCGGGGCGAAGTCCCCGGAGTTCGGTGACCATGCCCGCCAGGGCGTCGCCGAGAGCCAGCTGCAGCGTGGTGCTCGTCGTGGGAGCGAGTCCCAGCGGGTCCGCCTCCTTCTCTACGCCGGAGTGGATCACCACGTCGGAGTCCCCGGCGAGCCTGGAGGAAGGGTTGCCCGTCATCGCTATCACCGGCGCCCCGAGCCGCCTGAAGAAGGGAAGCACCTCGAGGACCTCCCTCGTCTGGCCGCTGTTGCTCAGGAAAAGGCCCGCGTCCTCGCGGCACACCATTCCCAGGTCGCCGTGGGAGCCCTCCGCGGCGTGGAGGAAAAAAGCCGGCGTGCCCAGCGAGGCCAGCGTGGCGGCTATTTTGCGGCCGACGAGCCCCGACTTGCCCATCCCGACCACCACCAGCCTCCCCTCGCACCGGCTGATGATCCTGGCCGCCTCCACCAGTTCCCTGCCCACCCGAGCGGCGGCCCTGGCTATTTCCTCGGCCTCCATGCGGAGGACGCGCCGGCCGACCTCGAGGAGCCTTTCGTCGTCAAACACCACGTTGTCCCGTTCCCTTGGCAGGCTGACCATCGGTCACCTCTCCCCTTCCGTGGCGGCGGCCGCTCGGTGAATGGCCAGGACCTTCCGCAGCAGGTTCTCGAGCGAGTCGAGGGAGACCATGTTCGGCCCGTCGCTTTTGGCCGAGTCCGGGTCGGGGTGGGTTTCAAGGAAAAGGGCGTCGATACCCGCCGCCGCGGCGGCCCTGGCAAGGACGGGGACGAACCTCCTGTCACCCCCGCTGGACGTCCCCTGGGCTCCGGGCATCTGGACGCTGTGGGTGGCGTCGAACATCACCGGGTACCCCAGGGACCTCATGATCGCAAGGGAGCGCATATCGACCACCAGCTGGCCGTAGCCGAAGGTGCTCCCCCTCTCGCAGAGGATGACCTTGTCGTTGCCCGCCTCGAGGCACTTGGAGACCGCCTGCCCCATGTCCACCGGGGCGAGGAACTGCCCCTTCTTGATGTTCACCGCCCTGCCCGTGGCCGCGGCGGCGACAACGAGGTCGGTCTGCCTGCAGAGGAAGGCCGGTATCTGGATAATATCCACCACCTCGGCCGCCCTTTCGGCCTGGCCGGGGAGGTGTATATCCGTCAGGACGGGACAGCCGACCGACTCCTTCACCTCGGCGAGCCACTGCAGGCCCTTCTCCAGGCCAGGACCCCTGAAGCTGTGGATGGAGGTCCTGTTGGCCTTGTCGAAGGAGGCCTTGAAGACGTAGGGTATGCCCAGCCTGCCGCATATGCCCGAGACCTCCCGCGCTATGGAAAGGGCCGTCTCCCGGTCCTCGAGGACGCAGGGCCCCGCCACGAGGACCAGCCCACCGTCACCGAAAAGAACCTTGCCGGCGGAAAAGCTTTTCACCATGACCGATCATCTCCATGCTCTTCGAGTTCGGAACCCGTTCTTCCCGAATTCTTTTCAACATAGGCGCCAAAAACCCGGCACACTTCCTGCCTTTTCTCCCATCCCAGCGTCCGGTAAGCATATTCTATCACGGCCTCCAGGGCGCCCCCACCGCCCATCCTCTCCATCCCCGCGCGGGACATCCTCTCGTGACGGGCCGGATCCCCGAGGATGGCCAGGGCTTCCCGGGCCAAGGAAACCGGGTCGGCGGTGACCAGCGATTCCGCCTCGCCCAGGAGTTTTTTCTGTACCCTCTTGCCCTTTTCGTCGATGGAAACCACCGGCAGGCCCATCCCGGCACAGATCTGGTTGGCCGTGCCCCCAAGACCGATAAGGATGTCGGAGCGGGACGCCGCCCGGGAGACCTCGCCGGAAAAGAGGCGCACCTCCGGTTTGCCCTTTTCATGCCTGATGACATCGGGACTGTCGACCCTCCAGGAGGGAGCCTTCTCCAGCAATCTCTCCCTTTCCAGGGTAGAAGCAACGACCATCTCGAACCGGCAGTCCTCCTCGAGGGCTATGACCTCGGCGGCACCGAGCAGGAGTCCTAGGTCGTCGTAGGCCCTCTCCCGGCTTCCCGGGAGGAGCAGGACCCCGAAGGGTCGATGCCCTCCGGGTTTGCCGACGGCCTCTCCGGCGAGGTCCATTATGGGGTTTCCCTTGAAGACCGCGTCGGCCTTTCTTTCAGACAGTTCCCGGGCGGTTTCAGGATCCCTGGTGAAAACCCTCCTGCAGCGCCTTTTGAGGAGCCACTTCTCCAACCCCCAATGGCCGTGAAGGCGCTCGGACTTGGCCGTGGCCAGGAGCACCGGCATGGCGCCCTGCCCCCAGAGACTGTGCAGGAAAAGGTAGACATCGCCGACGCAGAGGACGGTCCTCAACCGCCCCCTGAGACCGCTCCAGGCCTCGGCCTGGGCCTCGATATGCCTGAAGAGACCCGACCGGATGTCCCGGATGAGATCCCTCAAACTATACTTGACCACGCCCCCGCTCGGCGTCTCGCTGGGGGGTGAGAGCACCCTGACTGACCTGGACCGGTACTCCTGCCCCCTGCCGACGAGGGGGAAGCCCGAAACCTCGAAGAGGGGAAACCTGCTTTGAAGCCGTTCGGCGAGCAGGCTGCCGATGGCGTCCTCCCCGTGCCCGTTGGAGGCGACGACGACCCTGGGCCTGAGATGTAGTGCAAGAGCGGCGAAAAAGGAGTCCCCGTCTGCCAGGACCGCGTGGACCCTGGGAACGTAGACCGGGACGGCGGGCGACCAGTCCGGGGGGAGGTTGAAGATATCCTTCTCGGTGCAGATCAGCGACCGGGCCCCCAGGGAGGTCATTTTCCCGCCGATAGCGGCCAGTTCCGATTCCGTGAAGATGTGATGGTCGCGGAAGATCTCGTGGAAGACAACGGGGAAGCCGAGCTGTTCGAGAAAAGAACCGAAACTATGGGGGTTGCCGATGGCCGAAAAGGCCGCCGCGGGAAGCGCGGGCGGTGGGCATTCCTCAAGGCCCTCCCGGGGATCGAGGAAACGGGACCATCCCGCGAGGGCCAGCGAGGAAAGGAAAGGTTTCTCCCCGGTGATGCCCCGGATGGCGGCCGATATCTCTTCCACGCGCCCTTTGGCCACCTGGTCGGCCTTGGTGATCACCACCATGTGGGCCCTCTCCAGCGACCCCGGGTTTTCCCGGAGCATCCCGGCAGGCATCAGCCGTCCATTCCCGAAGGGGCAGGTCGCGTCGATGAGCACCACGTTCACGTCCCGCCCCATCTTCCTGTGCTGGAAACCGTCGTCGGCTATCGCTATGTCGACGCCCTCTCCGGCCAGCCGCAGAACTCCCCCGGCTCGGTCGGCCGAGACCGCGATGGGCACGCCGCCAAGTCTTCCGGAAAGCAGAAGGGCCTCGTCGCCCAGGAGATCCCTGCTAGGCTCGCACTCCCCCGCCAGGAGGCATCCCTTCTGCTTGCGCCCATAGCCGCGCATGACTATCCCCGGCCTGAGGCCGGCATCGACAAAGACCCTGGCGAGCATCTCGACAAAGGGAGTTTTGTTGGTGCCGCCGTGGGTGATGTTGCCGACGCTCACCACGGGGATGGGCATCTCCCGGGAGGCCGACAGGCCGTGATCGTAGGAGAAATTCCTGGCGCGGGAGCTGGCCTCGACCAGCCAGCCCAGTGGGGCCAGAAGCCTCCACGGGAAGCTTTCCCTTTCGCCACGGATATGTCTGAAGTAGCTACTCAGCAGGGCTCCCATGGTTCTCCCCGAACTGGAGGCAGCAGAGCCTGGAGTAGAGACCCCCGGCATCCTTCAGGATTTCGTGGCTTCCCTCCTCGACGATCCTTCCACGGTCTATCACCAGTATGCGGTCGGCCTCCCTGACAGTGGCCAGCCTGTGGGCGATGACTATCGAGGTCCTGCCCGACATGGCCTTCTTCATCGCCTCCTGGATCTCCTGTTCTACGGCGGCGTCCAGGGAGGAGGTGGCCTCGTCCATGATGAGTATCCTGGGGTTCCGGACGATGGCCCGGGCGATGGCGACCCTCTGGCGCTGGCCGCCGCTGAGGGTGACGCCCCGTTCTCCCACCTCGGCTTTGAAACCGTCCGGCAGGGACAGGACAAAATCGTGTATCCCGGCGATCTTCGCGGCGCTTTCGATGTCCTTTTCGGAAAGGTCCTCGCAGCCATAGGCGATATTGAAGGCGATGCTGCCCTTCAAAAGCACGGGGTCCTGGGGGACGACGCCGATCTTCCTCCTAAGCCCCTTGAGGTCGAGCCTCCTGATGTCCTTTCCGTCGATGAGGATCGCGCCCTGCTGGGGATCGTAGAAACGGGTGATGAGGTCGGCGATGGTTGATTTCCCCGCGCCGGTGGGCCCCACGATGGCGACCTTCTCGCCGGGTGATACCCGGAAGGAGACATCCTCCAGGACCCAGGCTCCCTCGTTGTAGGCGAAGGACACGTCCTGAAAAGCGATCTCCCCCCTGATAGGGTCGACCTTCTCGGGATGCTTCGGCGGCTTTACCTCGCTTTCCACGTCGAGGATCTCGAAGACCCTGTCCGCGGCGGCCAGGCCCTGCTGCATCTGAGCGACCACCCTGGAAAAGACCCGGACGGGCTGGACGAGCAGCGCGAGGTAACCCAGGAAGGCTATCAGTTCGCCAGGTGTGAGTTCACCCGAGACGACCAGCCTTCCCCCGAACCAGAGTATCGCCGCCAGTGCGGTTATGAGGATGACCTCCACTATCCCGGTGAGGGCGGCGTTGGTCTGAACTCCCCTCATGAGGGCCCTGAAATGGGCGTTGCTCTGCGATTCGAAACGGCCGTACTCCTGCTCCTCGGTGGCGAAGAGACGCACGATACGGATAGCCGAAAGGGCCTCGGCTGCTATGGCCGAAAGTCCCGCCAACTGCTTCTGGACGTCGTGGCCGACGACCCTGAGGCGCCTGGAGGCCACATCCAGAACGAAGGCGGCCAGCGGGAGAACCAGGAAGGACAGGAGGGAGAGTTTCCAGTTTATATACAGCAGGAAGGCGATCATTCCGGCAAAACTCAGACCCTGGACGACTATGTCTATGAATACCGTGGTTATCATGTTCTGCAGGATGGTGACATCGTTCGTTATCCTGGAGAGCATCTCCCCTACACGCCTGCCGTAAAGGTAGCGGAAGGACATCCTCTGCATGTGGTCGTAAAGCCGAAGCCTCAGGTCGACCACGACCCGTTGCCCCACCCAGTTCATCAGGTACTGCTGGCCGTAAAAGAAGACGCTTTTGGCTAGGTAAAGGAGCACCAGCCCCACCGCGACGAGGTTCAGCATGGCCATGTCCTTGCTTATCAGGACATCGTCCACGATGTTCCTGAGGAGCCAGGGCGCGACGACCGCGCAGGCCGATGAGAGCACCATGCAGGCCAGGGCGCCCAGGATGCGATGTACGTAGGGCCTGGCATGGGCCAGTAGCCTTGGATAAACCCTTTTGCCGGTTTCCTGTTCCTTCGCCAACCTTCTCATCCCACCAATTCCGATATTCGGGCCGCTATCACGGCGGCCGCCCCGGGGGCCTGGCGGACCTTCATCAGTCCCTCCCTGATGCCCCGGAGGCCTTCTTCGTCCCCTAAAAGCTCCACCGCCCGGTCCGCCACGTCGGTGGCCGCGATGTCGCCGACCATCTCGGGCATAATTTCGCTTCCCGCGAGGCGGTTGGGCCAGGCCAGAAAACCCCTGCTCCCGCTCAGCCTGCGGAGCAGTTTCTCCTTCAGGACCCCCCCGGCGAGGGGGATAAACCCCAGGGCTCCCAACAGGCCGGGCAGCGGCACGTACCTCAGGAAGGCGAAAGGCACGGCGACTATCGCCGGCACAAGGCTATGAGCCAGTTCCAAAGTATTTGTGCCCGGCTGGGTGACGGCAAGGTCCGCCCTCTTGAGAATGCTGCCTGTGGCGGATGTGACGGCCCTCAGGCCCGCGGAGGCCCACACCTCCAGTTCTCCCGGTTCAGAGAAGGGCGAGAGGGCGACCACCGCCTCCGATCGGGGCAGCAAGGATCTTATCCTGTCGGCCACATCCCTGATGAAGGGCAAAGCCGCGGACCGGATCACCCTTCGGCTCCCCGGGAAGAGGACTATCCTCGGGCTCCTGCCCGGCGTCCAGGGAAATTCTTCCCCGTCCAGGGCCAGGGAATCGGCCACAAGGTCGCCGACGATCAATACCTTATCACGGACGGGGTCTTCATATTGGCTCGCGGCTTCGAAAGCCGAAAAAATCCTGTTGCACCGGTTGAGCAGGGGCTTCGAGCCATAGGTATAGCAGAAAAGGGGAGCCCTGTTCCTGGCGGAGAAGGCAAGACCGAAAAGCAGGTCGCCGCCCAACTGCAGGACCGCGTCGAAACCGCCTCCCCCTTTTCCCACAAGGGCCGGGAAGACGGACAGGGGAGAGCCGACCCCGCCGTCGACCAGGTCTTCCGCCATGTCCTTTTCGTTGCCCGAAGCGTACTGGCAGGGGAGCAGTTTCAGCGAGACCTCGAAACCACGCTCGCCCAGGGCCGGTATCATGGGCCTTGCCCAGCACCACAGTTCGCCCGGACCGTTGGCCAAAAGCAGTATCCTCTTCACGACGGGAGGACCTCCAGGATGGATCTCGCCCAACCCCGGGGGGCATCGCCTCCGTCGAGGGATCGGGCCGCGGTCATCATCATCCCATCGATCTTTCTCCTGAGGGTCGGGTCGCCGACGTAATCGTCGAAATGCCTGAGGACCCTCCCCGGGGTGGCCTGGAACTGGAGCAGTTCCGGGTAAAGGTCCTCCCCGGCCAGGATGTTGGGGATGGAGACCCATTTCGTCCTGACGAAGGCCTTGTAGGCCAGCCAGGAACTAAGGGAAGCACGGTAGAGCACGATCATGAATTTACCCAGGATAAGGGATTCCACCGCAGCCGTACCGCTCGCCCCGATGACGAGTTCCGAGGCCGCCATCAGTTTCGCCCCGGGTCCCTCGTAGATGCACCACTGCCGGCATTCGTCCCTGATAAGGGTCGCCGTTTCATCTCCCAACCCGGGGGCCACGGAAAAGCAGGGACGAAAACCCCTTTCGGCAAGCCCCTGGGCAGTTCCCAACAGGATGGGCAGCAGCTTCGAGACCTCGCTCCTCCTGCTCCCCGGGAGCAGGGCCACGATTTTCCCCTTCGGGGATCCCAAACCGGCCCCGACGACGCTCTTTAGGGCGCCCCGGAGGGGGTGACCGAACCAGCGGCATGGCACGCCGCGGCTCTCGAGAAGATCGCACTCGAAATCGAAGAGGGGAAAACAGAGGTCGCAAAGCGACGCCAGGAGGGAGACCCTCCCCGGGCGCCAGGCCCAGACGGCCGGGGGCGCGAGGTAAAAGACCTTCCCCCGGTATCCTTTTTTCCTGAGCGCCTTGAGAAGGGGCAGGTGAAAATCGGGGCTGTCGATGACGACGACCCCGGCGGGAGATCGCTCGAGGACCTCCTCTGTAATCTCTCCTTTAAGCCCGATCAGCCGCGGTACGGCTCCCAGGACCTCCGACACGCCCATCAGCGACAGGGAACTACTATCCCATGCCGCCTTCCCCCCGGCAGAAGTGCCCCTTGGGCCCAGCATCCCCCAGATATTCCCCTGGAACCCAGCCGCCCGAAGGGCCTCTATGAGTATCTTCGAGTACTGGTCCCCCGAGACCTCTCCGCAGCTTACGAAGAGGGAGCGGGGACCACGCCCGTCACGGCCATATCCCATTGCTTTGCCCTCTCTCTGAACAGGTCTCCTCCCAGGACGATGGTGCGGCCCGCCTCTACGGCGAGGCAGGGGATACCCGCTTCACGCATCTTCAGCAGTGTTTTCGTACCGACGACGGGGACATCGTATCTTTCATCCTGGTCGGGGCGCATCAGCTTCACCACCACGCCCCCTCCGGATATCGACCCCGCTCGTTTGATGGTTTCATCGGTGCCCTCCATGGCCTCGACGGCGACGACGGACCTCCCCCGGACCACTATCGTCTGGCCGAAAGACATTGGAACCAGGGCCGACGCGATCCGCAAACCGTAAAGGATATCCTCTTCCTCCCCGGGAAGGGGCTGCCTGCCGGCAATGGTCCCCCGTGGGGCAAGCAGTTCGGGGATGATATCGCGGTAGGGCAGTACCGTGACGCCCCTGGACTCGAAAAAGGATACGATGGCCCCCAGCAGAGAGTGGTCATCCCGGAAGGGCAGCGACGAGAGGATGCCCCGAAGGTCGTCGTCCAGGAGGTCGGGCCTGAAGATCAGGCTCTTCGGCACGAACCCCGCTAGGACGAGATTTTTGATGCCCCTCGACCGGAGCTTTCCGAGCAGTTCCCCAAGAGCGGGTCTTTCGATCCTTGTCACTTCCAGGGCCCACTTTTCCAGGGGCGCTGTCTTCTCCCCAAAGGAAAAAACAAGGGGGGGTCTGCCCCTCTCAAAGAGCCGACGGGCTATCTCGACAGAAAGATCGCCTTCACCGGCAAACAGTCCTATCGTTTCATCCAAAAAAGCCACCGCCTATCTGTCGGCGATCCTCACCAGGTATCCGGCGATCACGAGGAAAACCAGGTTCGGCGCCCAGGCCGCCACGAGGGGGGGCAGGCACCCCGCCTCGCCGAAGGAGCGGGAAAAGGACATGAGCACATAGTAGGCGAACACTATCAGCACGCTCATGGCCAGCCCCACGCCGGCGCCAGACCGGTGGGGGCCTACCCCCAGCGAGGCCCCGAGGACGGCGAGGATGACGCAGGCCCAGGGCACCGCCAGTTTCAGGTGGAATAGAACCCGCAGGGGTGCAAGGTTGGCTCCCTGCTTGTTCATGATGCTGATGTGCTTCCACAGTTGAAAGGCGCTCATCTCGGCGGGCCTTTGAGATGTCTGGGCCACCTCCGCGGGCCCTAAATCGAGAGGCAATTTCTGCCGGTCAAAGGTGAAGAGGAGCTTGACGGTCCGGTCCTGCAGCACCTCGAAGGTCTTCCCGTCCTCCAGCCACCACTCCCCGCCCCTCCAACTCCCCCTTGCGGCGGTGACGATCCGGCTCATCGTGCCCTCCTCGAACTCCTGCACAACGATGTCCTCCATGGTCCCCAGGTTCTGCCGGAGCCGCGAGATATAGATCACGCGGCGGAGTTCCCCGTCACCCTCATCCCTAAGGAAAACCTTTTCCCTCAGCAGGGTGGGCCGCTCACGGGCTATCTCGTAGCGCATTATGTTGTCGGCGGCCCTGTTGCTCAAGGGCACGATCGTCTCGTTGAGGAGTATAGCGCCCAAAGAGGCGAGCGCCGAGGCGACCAGGACCGGCTTGACGATCCTGCGGAAGGATATCCCTGCCGCCCGCAAGGCCACGATCTCGCTCTGCGAGGAGAGCCGGCCGAAGGTCAACAACGACGACAGGAGCGAAGCCATGGGGAGGGTCATCACCACCACTTCCGGCAATTTGTAGACGAAGAGGCGGATCACCACCCCAAGGGCCACTCCCTTGTCGATCATCAGGTTGGCGACCTGGAACAGGAGATCGCCCGCCACGAGGAGCACGGAGAAAACCAGCACTCCGAAAAGGAAGGAATTCCCCATCTGGGAGACGATGAACCTGTCCAGGATGTTGATTTTTCTCCTTCTTCCCTTCGTCTCGATCATCTCATCGCCTTTTCATTGAAGGAGAGGATATCCTCCACGGCATCGCGAACGGCGCCATAGCCCCCCGGCGCCTCGGTGACGACATCGGCGGCCTCCTTCGCCTCGGGACGGGCGTCCGAAGGAGCGAACCCCCGTCCCGCCCAGGCTATGCATTCCCGGTCGTTCGCATCGTCGCCGATATAGGCTATCTCTTCCGGGGACAGGCCCATCTCCGCCGCCAGTCTCCTCAGTTCCGACAGTTTATCCTTCGCGCCCTGGACCACGATAGCGATGCCGAGTTCCCTCGCCCGTCGGTCCGTTACGGTCGAGCATCGCCCGCTGATGATAGCCGGTTTCACCCCCGAGGCCGTTAACCGGGCCACCCCGAGGCCGTCCCGGACATCGAAGCGCTTGAACTCACCGCCCTCACCGTCGAGAAAGACCGCGCCGTCGGTCATGGTCCCGTCCACGTCCATGACGAAAAGCCTAATCATCGTGGTCTCTCCTGCCGCTCCAGGGCGTTATGCCCCGCTTCGAGCCGCGGATGAATTCGAGGATCTCCTTGACATATTCCCCACAGGAGTCGCCCTGTTCCAGCCTGGCCAGGGCGGCCCTGTCGATGGAGGAAGAGACGAAGAGTTCGCCGTAGGCTCTCTTCACCTGGAGGCGGTCCTCCTGGGAGATATCCTTCCTCCTGAGGCCCACGACGTTAAGCCCGTAGATCCTGGCCGGGTGGCCGTCGACGAGGGTGAAGGGCGGCACATCCTTCACCACTTTCGTCAGGGCTCCGACCATGCAGAGGCGGCCTACCCTGACGAACTGGTGAAGTCCTGACATCCCCCCCAGGACGCTGCCGTCCCCCACGCTCGAATAACCGGAAAGGCCAACGCCGTTCGCCAGGACGCACCCGCGACCTATGGAAGAATTGTGCCCGGCGTGGGAGCCGACCATCATCCAGGTTCCGTCGCCGACGGAAGTGACAGAATCCTCCCCGCTCCCCCTGTGGACGGTCACGTTTTCGCGGAGGACCACCTCGTCCCCTATCCTGACGAAGGAGCGTTCACCCTTGAAGGCAAAATCCTGGGGATCCCCGCCGAGGACGACCTTCTCGGAGAGCCTGCACCTTTTACCCAACAGGACATGCTCCAGGATCCTGACGTAACCTTCCAGCCTGGTCCCCTCGCCGATCTCCACGTCCGAACCTATGACGCAAAAAGGGCCTATCCAAACGCCAGGTGCGATCCTGGCCTCTTTGGAGACTATTGACGTGGGGTGAACGTAAACGCTCATTCGGCGTCTTCCCCGGTGAGCCTGGCGGCGATGACAAAACCCAGGACGGCTTCGGCTACGATATTGTCGTCCACTCTTGCCACGGTCCGTACCTTTCCAACGCGTCCACGGATCCTTTCTATCGAGGCCTCGGTGACGAGCCGGTCTCCCGGAACGACGGGCCTCCTGAACCGGGCCTTTTCAACGGAGGTCAGGTACAATACGGAACCCTTCAATTCAGGGCGCCGGGAGATGAGCATGCCCCCCACCTGCCCCATGGCCTCGAGGATCAGAACGCCGGGCATGACGGGCTCCGAGGGGAAATGGCCCTGGAAGAAGGGTTCGTTGATGGTGACGTTCTTGTACCCCACCACCTTCTCCTCGCTCATTTCAAGGATCCTGTCGACAAGGAGGAAGGGGTACCGGTGAGGCAAGGACTCAAAAATCTTGTGGATATCGAGCATGGCCGTTCTCCTTTCCCGTTCAGAATAAAAGCAGGCCCCTGCGGATGCGGCGGACCAGATCGAGGTGCATCCTGTGGCCCGCCCTGTGGGCGATAACCCGTCCCTTGAGCGGCCTTCCGAGGGTGGCCAGGTCCCCGACGAGGTCCAGTACTTTGTGGCGGATCGGCTCCTCGGGCACCCGGTATGTCGATGTTGGGAGAGGATCACCGTCGCCTATCACGAGGACATTGTCCGCAGTGCCGCCCCGGCCGAGCCCACGGTCCCTGATCCCCGCGATCTCCGAATCCAGGACGAAGGTCCTGGCAGGGGCGATGTCCCCGGCGAAGACATCGCTGGTGACGACCCCTTCGTAGACCTGGGCTCCAATGGCCGAAGAATCGTACCTTATGGAGCAGGTTATTTCAAAACGGTCGGAAGGGATCACGCCCATGAACCCCCCTCGGGAATCGCCAAAGGCGATCTCCCTGGCCACGGCGATGGGGGCGACATCCCACCCGGGTTCCCGGAGGGGAGCGAGGGCTTCGACGAAGGGACGGGCGCTCCCGTCCAGGGCGGGGATTTCAGGCCCCAACGGGGACAACAGGGCGCTCCAGACCCCGAGGCCCGCGAGAGCCGCGAGGAGGTGTTCCACCGTCATAACCCTGGAGCCGTCGGGGAAGACCAGCGTGGTACCCCTTGCAGTTCCGTCCGCCACCGCGGACTGGACCGGGAAAATTCCGCCGGGGAAGGCGAAGAACAGCCCCCTTTTCTCGGAGGGGGCCACCAGGACCTCTGAGGACACCCCGGTGTGGATCCCCACTCCCTTGAAGGAGGCTTCATCCTTGAGCCCGAAGGCCTCCGTCATCGGCAGCCTCTTTCCCTCAGTTCGGCGATTTCCTGTTTCAGCCTCCTGATCTCTTCGCGCATCTCGGGCAATCTCCTCAGCATCGCCTGGATCTTCATCTGCTCGCGGTGATCCCTGGCGGGGAATCCTGAAACGGTGGCTCCGGGGGGAACGTCCTTGGTGGCGCCGGCGTCGGCCGCCACCTGGGCCCTCGTCCCGACGGTGACATGGTCCGAGACGCCGCTCCTGGCGGCCATAACGACCCCATCCTCTAGAACGGCACTGCCCGCTATCCCCGTCATCGCGACAAGAATGCAGTTTTTACCAATCCGGGCGTTGTGGCCTATATGGACGTGGTTGTCGATGACGGTTCCGTCCCCTATCACGGTTTCGTCGAGGGTGGCCTTGTCGATGGTCACGCAGGCGCCGAGTTCCACCCTGTCCGCTAACCTGACCCGCCCCAATTGCGGTATCTTCACGTGCCCATCGTCGAAATCGGGGAGGAAGCCGAAGCCGTCGCAGCCAATGACGGCCCCGGAGTGGATGAGGCAGTCTTCCCCGACGATGGTCCCCTCCCTCAGGACCGCGCCGGCCTCGATACGACTCCCCCGGCCGATGGAAACGTCAGGACCCAGGTACACCTGCGCCTCGAGAACGACCCTGTCGCCTATCACGCAACCGGCCTCCACAACGCAAAGGGGGCCTACATAGGCCAAGGGGGAGATGGTCGCGCCCGGAGCGATGACGGCCGTGCCGTGCACTCCCTCCCGAGAAACCCCGGGTGGTGAAAAAAGATCCAGGACCGTGACAAAGGCCTTTTCCGTGTCGGCCACCTCGACCCCGGTCAGGCCGTCGAGAGCCCCTCCCATGGGGACGACGACGGCGATGTCTCCCGGAGTCGCCGCAACCGCTCGCGTATCCCTGGAGACAATGATCCTGGAAGGATCCTTCCCGCCGGGTCCCTGGACACCCTTCACCACGAAATGGGCATCGCCGAAAGGGCGACCACCCAGAACCTTCGCCAGTTCGGCGATGGTAACACCCTTGTTCAGGTCCATATTCCTACCTCTTTTCTTTTTCATCAAGCGGCGTCACAGGTTCCCGACGAGCCTGACGCAGATCCTGTCCTCGTCGCGGCTGTCATAGTAAAGTTCCCAGGCCAGGTAGCCGCCGAAACGCCAGCCGATCCCGGCGACGGCATCCCCGTCGTTGTTGAATCTACCCCAGAGATAAACCCTCGGGAGGATCTCCTCGAACCACACCCTGTACCAGATATTCTCCCCGGGGTAGGCGATCTCGGCGCCTATCCATACATCGGGCCAGGCCGTCCACCTCGCTCCCCATCGGCTCTCCACGCTCAGGTCGTTGGTCGTGGCCACCCACTCGCCGTACAGTTCCAGGTCCCAGTTTTTTCCGGGCGATGCCATCCTCCCGAGGTGGATTCCTATTTCGGGGTGCCTCTCGTCGGATCCCAGGCTGACAGCGGCCCAGGCCTGGAGGGTATACCGGTCGCTTTCCACCCTTATATCGACGGGGGCTATGCGCTCGGGAGTGATGCCCACGGTCACCTCGCCCCTGACCTCGCGGGCGGCCCACTTTGTCTCAAGCGTTCCCGCCACCATCTCCTCGATGGGGCCCCTGTGCCGGTCAACCCACTCGCCGGGGAGGCCGATGAAGGGGGCGAGGGCCTCCAGTGCGTTGTCGGTTATCTCGGTCTGGAGGATCCTGGGGAGGGTCCTGGAACTGATCCGCGGGGAGTAGGCGATTATCACCGGCGAGAGGGCGCTGAAACTGATGTGGACTTCGATGCCGCCCTCCTTGCCCCGTACGAAAAGTATCGAGGGGTACCAACCGGGAACGCGCCCGGTGAGCATCCTGATCGTTTCCTGCTGAAAGGCCTGTCCAGCCCAGGAGAGGGACTCGACCGGCAGGGGGACGATCATCTTCTCAAGTTGGGCGGGGATATCGCCCATATCTTCTCGGAAAAGGGTTTCCAGTTCAGGAGCCAGTTCGGGGGGGTCGATACTGACCTTCCAGCCTCCCGGGGGCGGTGCTCCCAGGGATAGGCCCACACGCAGATCCTCCCCAGAAAGCGTCAAACTGTCGATCCCGGCGCCAGGGAAAATCCTCTCCGCAACGATTCGGAGAGTTTTCAGCCCCGAGTCGGTATCCCTGGACCTAAGGACCTCCTCCCACACGGCCTCGATCGGACCCGAAATGGTGGGGCAGACCCATTCCGGGACCCCCGTCACTTCCACGGAAGCGTCTGCCGGTGCCGTTAAAAGCAGGGCCACGGCGAAGAAGCCGGCCGCGGCCCTACAGAGGTACTGTTGAATTCTCACAAGGCGACCTCTCCTTGGCTAGAACATCTCCCCGAAGCCGAAATGGGTCCGGTTCTCGTCTTCCCCGTAGGCGAAATCAACCCTCAAGTTCCCCATGGGGGTCTTGACCCGGACGCCGATGCCGTAGCCGCTCTTGAGGTTGGAGAAGGCCGATTCATCGCTCGCCATTCCTATGTCATAAAAAGCCACGACGGAAATAGCATCCTGGATTGGAACGCGCAGTTCGAAGTTGGCCAGGGCCATCTCGCTCCCTTTGAAATACTCATCCCTGTAACCTCTGAGTGTCCTGGCCCCTCCAACGAAGAACTGCTCTGAGTAGGGCAGATCCCCCGAGGAGTAGCCAATCCTGATCCGGGAGGCGAATATGACGGGGTTGTCCTCGGTGCCGATCTCCCGGTCCAAAAGATCCTCGAAGAAGGCAAAAAGCGGCAGGTAGTACCTCCACTCCACCCAGTACTTGGTGTAGTTCATATCCTCTATGCCCGGATCAGCCGACTCGAACATGCCGTACTCCACGCTCAGGCTCTGAACCTGCCCCTTGGGATAACTTAGGTAGGGGTCGAGCAGGTTCCTGGTCAGTGTGCCCGTGACGGAGTAATTGGTTCCGGAAAGTCCCTTTTTTGGAGGGAAATCCTTGCCCGGTTCCTTACGTACGTTATAAAATTCCACTTCATGGTAGTCGGCCTTCAGAAACCAGCTCAGCGTCGGATTGTGGCGGAACTTCTTTCCGATCCCGGCGTAAATGCCGCGTTTATCCTGGTCGTAGGTTACATTAAGGACTTCGTCGGTATAGTCGACGAGGTCCTTCCATTCATAACTGTACAACCCCGCTTCCCAGGCGTAGGTATGCTCGTCCATATAAGGAGACCGGTACTGGAGCCAGTACTGCTGCCGGTCACCGATTTCAAAACCTATCCCGATGATGTGGCCGAGGCCGCGGTAGTTGAGTTCCTCCCAGGCCGCTCCTCCCGACCAGCCCGACTCAGAACCGTGTCCAACGGACAGAGAAATTCTTGAAGATTTTCCCTCTTCGACGGTAAGGACAATATTAACTATCTCGGGATCGGGAGTGGGCTCAAAGCCAACCCTGACATCTTCCAGGAAACCCAATTGGTTGAGCTTCTTCAGGGAGTGCCTTAGAATTGTGGCGTTCAAAAGATCCCCGGTCTTCAGGTTGAATTCCCTCTCAATCACATGAGTCTTGGTCTTCTTGTTGCCCTGGATGATCACATCGCCCACCTTAGGTTCCAGGATCCTCACGTCGATGGCGCCATCCTGGATACCCACATCCTGGACCTGGACGAAGGCGTAGCCGGCCTTTTCGTACTTCTCGCCTATCCTCTGAAGGTCGTGCCGGAAGAAAGTCCTGTTGAAGACCGATCCCGGACGGGTGAAGACGACCTCCATCAGTTGATCGGCCGTGAAGACCGTGTTGCCGGTGAAGTTGATATCGCGGACTATGGGGTTCTCCTGGACCTTGTACTCCACGAAGACACCACCGAACTGCTCGATCACACTGACGTCGACGAAGGAAAAGAAGCCGAGACCGTAAATTGTGTCGATGTCCTGCTGGACCTGTTCGGGGTTGAACTGGTCCCCGGCCTTGGTACCGATGACACCGAGGATGTGATCGGAAACGACCTCCTGGTTTCCGGTGACGTCGACACCGACGACGACCGGCTGAACGGCCGAATAGGTCGGACCGGCCATCATAAGGACGAGCATAAGGGCAAAAGCCGCGGACCATACCCGTTTCACGTGAACAGCACCCCTTTCACTGTTTCGAATGTCTCATACCTTGGGATTATAAACTATTACTCGGGACTTTGGAGCACTATTCCTTCACCCCTCAGGGCCCTCTGGCCGATCTCGATGAGAGAGAGGATCTCGTCAAGGGCCGCGGCGGGAGCCCTGTTTTCTTCCATCGCGACAGGGGACGCCTCCCTGGTGGACTGGGACTTCTGCATGGGGGTCAACGGCATCACCTCGGCGGGAAAGTCCTGGTAGAGGTTTTCCCTTGCCAGGTTCATTTCACTCAGGCTGTTCCTCAAGGCCGAAAGGACGCTCTGCTCGTCGGTCGTGACCCACTCGAGGCGCAACTGCCTGGTGTCCGCGACACCGACGGGGGCATACCCTCTCGTGGATATCGGTATGGCCGCCACCATGATCACCAGGAGCGCCACGGCCAGGGACCTCAGAGAAAGGCCCACGAATTGACCGGCACGGTGCGGATCATCCGATCCGGATGCCCTCTGCCAAATCTCCTCGCTGGCCGACTCGAGTTCGGCCCTGGCGCACTCCACCTCGGCGAGGGCGGAGTCCCATTTTTCGCTCCTGCAAGCAGCAATGCACCTTTCTATCCAACGCTGTACCCGCTTGAGGTTCTTTTCCATATCCCTGGGCCTCCAAGAAACACATTGGCGAAAACCCGTCCCGAAAAGGGACTATGCCCCGAAAAGGGACTATGCCCCGAAAAGGGACTATGCCCCGAAAAGGGACTAGCCCCTTTTTATTATCCCAGTATCACGGCCGGTCCGTGGCATCACCCAGTTCGAGCCAGGCCCTGAGTTTCGCCATCGCCCGGCGCTGGATCCTGTAGACATTGCTCACATCCATACCCGTGCTTTCGGCGTACTCCCTGGCCTTGAATCCCTCGAGCACAAGGGCCCTGACGATTTCCCCCTCTCGTTCGGAGAGAGCCTCGATGCCGTCGGCGAGGCAGATCTTCCAGTCCAGCGAGTCGACATCGAAGGGGTCGGGAATCTGGATCTGTGAATCGTCGACGGGGGAGGGAGCCCTGGCTTCGACGCGCTGGAGAAAGTTCGTCATCTGGCCTTTTATTCTATAGAAGCCGTAGGTGACGAAACGGATGTTCCTGCAGGGTTCGAAACGGTCCACGGCTTTGATCAGGGCTATCATGCCTTCCTGGACGAGGTCCTGGTAACGCTGAGGAGCGACACGGAATTTGCGGGCGATCCAGAAGACCAGGGGGCGATAGGAGAGTATGAGCCTTTCACGGGCCCCTTCATCGCCTTCATCGCAAAGGATCCACAACCTGGCTTCTTCTTCCCGGGAAAGAGATGCCCTTTCCGGGTGGTCTTGGACATCGTCGTTCATGGCGAGGACCTCCCAGGTTCTGTTGGACCCTTTATACCATGACAGGGAGGTATTTGACCACTACAGCAACGGAAGGCTGCCGGCGTAATCCTTGCCGACGCGGATGTGAAGGGTGTCGTTCACGTAGCGGAGCGTCGTTCTGCCGGGTGCCAGGTCAACGGCAGTGATGGAACAGTTGTCCGCCCGGAACTTCCAGGCCGCTGCCGGAGGAATGCCTACCAATATGGAGAGGATGGCCCGTATCGTCCCCCCGTGGCAGACCAGGATCAGTTTATCGCCTTCGCCGGACAGGATCCCTTCCAATGCGCGGCTGACCCGGGCGATGAGGTCGGAGAAGCATTCCCCTCCGGGGGGAGCCGTGGCGGACGGGTCCTTGCTCCACGAGGAAAACAGGTCGGGGTGCAGTTCCCTTATCTCGCTTAACCGGAGGCCCTCCCATCCTCCGAAGGACATTTCCGAAAGCTCATCGACGGCGGTCACTTCTTTCACGCTTTCGTTCATGCGGGCTATAGCGGAGGCGGTCTGGCGAGCCCTCGCGAGGGGGCTGGTGTAGACCTTGTCCAACCGTGCCCCGGCTAGCCGGAGGGCGAGCAGATCGGCCTGGGCCAACCCACTCTCTGCCAGGGGGACATCGGTCCGGCCCTGGAAACGGAAGGCGCTGTTCCACTCGGTTTCGCCGTGTCTCACGAGGATGATCCTTCGTTTTCGTGTATCCATTGGGTACCTCCAGGGTGCGTTTTTTACGAAAAAAGCCACCCGCGGGGGTGGCCTCCATGTCTTGTGGAGCCGGCGGGCGGACTTGAACCGCCGACCTGCGCATTACGAGTGCGCTGCTCTGCCAACTGAGCTACGCCGGCATGTTTTGGCGGTCCCAACGGGATTCGAACCCGTGCCGCAGCCTTGAAAGGGCTGTGTCCTAGGCCACTAGACGATGGGACCGCGTAAAAACCTGACGTGGTGGGCCGTACAGGGATCGAACCTGTGACACCCGGATTAAAAGTCCGGTGCTCTTCCTACTGAGCTAACGGCCCATATCTAGCGCTGAAAAACTATACAGTGCCCATGTAGCCGTGTCAAGGGCGGTGGAACTTACGCTCACGGCCCTTTACAACGCAAACCGCGCCGGGTAGGAGGCGAGTTTTTTGCGGAATACCTCCAGTGTCTCCAAACCCCGCTCTATCTGCAGGGCCACCTGCTTGAAGGAAGTCCCTCCCTGGGTGTTCCTCCTGGAGACGGAGCTCTCGATGTTCAGGATCGGCATCAGGTCGTCGTCGGTGGAGGGGATGAGTTCCTTCCATTCTTCCCGGGTGAGACTCAAGAGGGTCCTCTTTCTGTCGAGGCACCACCGGACCACTTCACCCACCTGCTCATGGGCGTTCCTGAAAGGAATTCCCTTCATGACCAGGTATTCGGCCACGTCCGTCGCCAGGGTGAAGCCGTCTTCGAAGGCCCCCGCAGCCCTCTCGGCATCGACCTCGACGCGGGCGATCAGTTGGGGCAGCACATCGAGGACATCCCTGACTATCTGGACCGACGACCACAGGGCCCGCTTATCCTCCTGCATGTCCCGGTTATAGGCCAGGGGGAGGCCCTTGATGAGCGTCAGAAGATCGACAAGATTGCCTATAACCCTGGCCGAGCGCCCTCTCACCAGTTCGAGGACGTCGGGGTTCTTTTTCTGGGGCATCATGCTGGAGCCGGTGCAGAATGCGTCGGGAAGGACGATCCAGCCGAACTCGCGGCTGTTGTAGATCACCAGGTCCTCGGCCATCCTGCTGGCATGGACCATCAGGACCGTCATGGCGTACTGGCAGTCCAGCAGGTGATCCCGGTGGGCTACCGAGTCCAGGCTGTTGTCGCTGGTCCTGTCGAAGCCGAGCATGACGGTGGTGAACCCGCGGTCGAGGGGAAGCGTGGACCCCGCCAGGGCCCCGCTCCCCAGGGGACATTCGTTGACCGACTCCAGGGCGAAAAGAACCCTGCGAAAGTCCCTGGCCAGGGCCCAGAAATGGGCCAGCCAGTAGTGTCCCATGCTGATCGGCTGGGCCTGCTGGAGGTGGGTGTAGCCCGGCACGATGACGTGCCTATGAGCGGTCGCCCTGTCGAGCAGGGCGTCCATGAGGGTTATGAGGGCATCGCCGACGGAGTACATTTCCTTTCTCAGGTAGAGCCTGACCGTGGTGGCAGCCTGGTCGTTGCGGCTCCTCCCCGCGTGGAGCTTGGCGCCCAGGGGACCGATGAGATCGGTGAGCCTCGCCTCGATATTCATGTGGACGTCTTCCATCGATTCCAGCGGCTGGAGACTGCCCTCCTGGATCTCGCGAAGGACCTCTCTCAGGCCGTCCTCTATCACGGCGGCCTCGCGCTGTTCGAGCAGCCCCACGTGCTCGAGCATCCTCACGTGGGCGATGCTCCCGTATACATCGTAAGACGCCAGCCGCCAGTCTAGATCCAGCGACTGGGAGAAGTGCTGGACCATCTCAGCCGTGTCTTCCCTGAATCGTCCGTGCCACATGAAGATCTACCTCCCCGTCACAACCGGCATCCTCACCGATGAGGCTTCAAGCCCTTTCTCCGCCGCCATTTCCTGGCACAGCGCCCACAAAAGATCCGTCTCGCTGTGGGTATATTCCGAGGCCCGCACCAGGTCGAGCAGGGCCCTTATCACCGAAAGCCCCGCCACGATGATATCGGCCCTCCCCTTCTCGAGGCCCGCGATACCGCCCCGTTTCCCCGGTGGGGTCGCCAGGATCCTGCGGGTCAGTCCCTCCAGTTCTGCGCTTTTCATCGTCCGCCCGTGCAGCCTGGAGGGGTTGTACCCCTCGTCGGGCACCTCTTCCATCATCATGGCCGCCGACGAAGAGGTTCCCCCCACACCGACAGGCTTTCCGAGGTTGCCCTCGAGATCATGCCCAAGGACGCGCCGCGCTTCCTCCATCACCGCGGCGGGGTTCTCGCCAAAAAGGGCCGTCATCCTGACGGCGCCCAGGGGGAATGAAAAGGTCCTGTCGTCGGTCCCGATATCGAGGCTGCCACCGCCAAGGTCGAAGACCCACCCCACCCCGGGGATTCCCAGCGACGCTCCTTTCCTCGCCAGCCGGGCCTCCTCCGCCGGGTCCAACACCCCCAGGGCGAGGCCCGTCAGCGACTCCATGGCGGCTGTCACCTCGTCCCGGTTCGTCGCGCTCCTCAAACTCTCGGTGGCGCGGAAAGCGATACGGTCTTTCGGGACTTCCAACCTGCCGAGGAGGAGCAACGCCTCACCGACGGCATCCAGAGTCCTTTCGAGGGCCCTGCCGCCGATCGCGAATCGCCCCTCTCCGATGCCTTCGGTCAATCTCGTAATCCAGACCCTCGAATCGATGTACTCGAGCACGCTCCCGACAATAGTGACCGCGAGGCACCTGACCGAGTTGGAACCCAGGTCTAGGGCGCCGAACCTCATGGCGCCCCACAGGGCCAGGCCGACGGGTCATCGCATTCGACCTCACCCAGCATCTCTTGGAGCCGGTTCTCGCCGGGGTGCCACCCGAACCCGATCATGGAGGCCGTCTGGAGGTGAAGGCATTTCATCGAGACGCCCCCTCCCGCCCTTATACCCCCCACTCCCGTGGCGGCGAAGGAGTTCCAGGCTGAGGGGTCCTCCCTCATTATATTCCTGGTCCTCTCCGGCCCGAGGAGGAAAACCCTGAAAAGCAGGTATTCCAGGTTGAAGACCCTCCAACCCTCGGGATTCTCACTCTCTATGTGGCGGCCCAGGGATCTCACCTCTCCGGCGGACTCCAGTTCATCGGCCCTTAGAGAGAGCTGAGGGCAGGTCAGCCAGAAGACCGTCGGGAAGGGCCGCCCCTTCTTTAGGGGGTCACAGAGTGTCACCAGGGGGAAGCCGTGCCTGCATCTTCTCGAAACGCCCCGCACCAGGCTCGCGTCGAAACGCCTGGAACCGGCCTGTCTCTTCACGACATCAATATCGCCGGGGAGGGGGGGCTCAAAAAAAACAGGGGGCAACATGCCCCCTGTGACAGGCGCCTTCGGCCACCGCCCTATTTCTTTCCTCGCGGTTTCCCCCCGGATCCTTCCTTGCTCTTCTTGTTCAGATCGGATAATTTCTGATCGCTCGCCTTCAGGAATGAGGCCAGTTTCTTCTCGAAATCATCCCCTCCAGCCGACGGGGCGCCCCTCTGCTGCCTCGGGCGCTCGGGCCGGGCCTGGAGTTGCTTCAGGGAGAGATCGATCCGGCCCCTTTCGTCGATCTTCAAGACCTTGGCCCTTACCTCCTGCTGGACCCGCAGGATGTCCTCCACCTTCTTGACGTACTCGTGGGCCAGTTCCGAGATATGGATCATCGCCTTCTGCCCCGTCGAAAGCCTGACAAAGGCCCCGTATGGCAGGATCTGTTCCACTGTACCCGTGACGATATCCCCGACCTTGACCTCCGTCATCTGGGAGCCTTTCTCATGGGTCATCAACCGGTATTCCCCTCCGTAATATTTGAAAAATGATCTATGAATACACCGGCCCCGTCAGGCCCGGTCCGCATTGTCAAGTATATCATTTCGTGCGCCGCGATACGCAACCTGCGGCATGGGCAGTGACGGGGACTATTCAACTACTGTTCCGTCACCCCGAGGTCTTCGAGGAAGAGGGGGCTCAGGACCTTGATGAAGGTCCCCTTCATGCCGAGGCTCCGGCTCTCGATAATGCCGGCGCTCTCCAGTTTTCTCAGGGCGTTGACTATGACGCTCCTCGTCACCCCGACCCTGTCGGCGACGCGGCTCGCCACTACTATCCCTTCGGAGCCCTTCAATTCCCTGATGATCTGCCTGATGGACTCCACTTCCGAGTAGGAGAGGGCCCTCATGGCCATCTGGACCACCAGCCGTTCCCGGGCCCTGTCGGCGATGGTCCTCGCCCTGGCGTGCAGGATCTCGAGACCCACCACGGTGGCCAGGTACTCCCCCAGCACGAGGTCGCGGTTGTCGAAGGGGTAGCCGAAACGGGCCAGGATGAGCGTACCCAGCCGTTCACCGGCCCCGTGGATCGGGACGTAGACCACGTGCTTGTTCGAGTAGGTACAGGGCTCGTCGGAGTAGGCGCAGAGGCCGTGGTCGGTGTGGTTGAGCTCCGACTCGTGGTACTGGTTGACCTTTTCAGTGTAGCTCTCGGGCATGGAACCCGTCTCCAGGAGGTCCGACATGATGGGGCAGTTGTATTCGCTCACCCAGGAGTAGCCCAGGATGACGCCCTCCCGGTTAATGATGTAGACGTTCGCCGCCGACAGTTCGCAGAGGAGCCTGGCTAGCCTCTGGTAGTCCGGTGTCCCCGGGTCCTTGCGGCTCTGGAGGATCCTGTTGACGGCCCGGGTCTTCTCGAGCAGGTCTTGCATCGCCGAAGGATTGGCGATCGGGGCCCTCGATTCGATCAGTTCTTTCGGTGTGTCCATTGTCATGATGATCCCTCCCGGTAACGTGGGGAGCCTTTTAAAAAAGCTCCTCCGCTAGAGCAGGTACTTCCTTACATCGGTGTCGGCCACCAGTTTCTCGAGTCTCTCCCTCACCAGGCCTTCATCGATCTCCACCCCTTGGCCCGAAAGTTCGGGGGCGTCGAACTGGATCTCCTCGAGAAGATTCTCCATCATCGTGTGGAGCCTCCTGGCGCCGATATCCTCGGTCTCGCGGTTCATCTTCGCCGCCAGGGAGGCGATCACCTTTATGGCTTCTTCCGAAAAGGTGAGAGCTACATCCTCCGTCGAAAGAAGAGCCTTGTACTGGTCCACCAGGCTATGCTCGGGCTCGACCAGTATCCTGGCGAGGTCCTCCTCACCCAGGGGTCCCAGCTCAACCCTCAGGGGAAACCTCCCCTGCAGCTCCGGCACGAGGTCCGAGGGCTTCAGCTTGTGGAACGCGCCGGCCGCGATGAAGAGGATATGGTCGGTCCTGGCGGGTCCATACCTTGTGTTGACCGTGCACCCCTCGACGATGGACAGGAGGTCCCTCTGGACGCCCTCACGGCTCACGTCGGGCCCGGAGTGGCCGCTCCCGGCGGAAGCGACCTTGTCCAGTTCGTCGATGAAGACGATGCCCTCCTCCTGGGCCTTCGCCAGGCCCTCCTGGGCGGCGGCCTCGTGGTCGACCAGTTTTTCCGCCTCTTCGGCTTCGAGGATCTCCCTGGCCGCGGCGATCGTGACGGAGCGCCGCTTCTTCTTCTTGGGGATCATGCCGCTGAGCATCTCCCCCAGGTTTATACCCATCTCCTCCATGCCGGGGCCGCCCATGATGGGGATGCCGAACTGGGGGCTCTCGCTCACCTCGATCTCGACCTCCCGCGCCTCGAGCCTGCCCTCGTCGAGCATGCGGGCCAGCCTCTCCCTGGTGGAAAGCCGCTGCTTCTCGGCTTTCTCCTCTTCCTCGGCGGGAAGTCGCTCCTCCTTCGCGGTCTGCTGCCCCGTGAAGAGGTGCATGAAGTCAGAGACCTTCTCCTGGACCCTCACCGGGGGGATGAGGGCATCGAGGATCTTCTCCCGGGCCCGCGAGGCAGCCTCCTCGCGGACCTCCTCGATCTTGCGCTGCTTGACCATCTGGACGGACCTCTCGACGAGGTCCCGGATCATGGATTCCACGTCCCGGCCGACGTAGCCCACCTCGGTGTACTTGGTGGCCTCGACCTTGATGAAGGGGGCGCTCACCAGCTGAGAGAGCCTCCTGGCTATCTCGGTCTTGCCGACCCCCGTGGGACCGACCATGAGGATGTTCTTGGGGGCTATCTCCCGGGCCACGTCCTCGGGCAGTTCCAGGCGGCGTATCCTGTTCCTCAGGGCTATGGCGACGGCCCTCTTGGCGTCGCGCTGCCCCACGATGTACCGGTCAAGGTAGGCCGTGATGGCCCTGGGGGTGAGAGCCTCGCTTCTGCCTTCCCTCAATCCTCGAGCACCTCCAGCGTGATGGAATCGTTGGTATAGATGCATATCTTGGAGGCGATGACCAGGGACCTCCTGGCGATCTCGTCGGCCCGGGCTTCGGAAGATTCCAGGAACGCCCTCGCCGCCGCCAGGGCGTATCCGGCGCCGGAGCCGATGGCGCAGGCTTCGCCCTCGGGCTCCAGGATGTCGCCGGCGCCGCTCAGAAGAAGGGTCGTTCCCCGGTCGGCCACGAGCATCATCGCTTCGAGCCGCCTCAGGACCCTGTCGGTGCGCCAGTCCTTGACCAGTTCCGTCGCCGCCCTGACGAGGTTGCCGCCGTGCTCGGCCAGCCTCTTCTCGAAACGCTCCAGGAGGGTCATCGCGTCGGCGGTGCCGCCGGCGAATCCCGTGAGCACGCGGCCATCGTAGAGGCGCCTCACCTTTTTGGCGCCCTCCTTGATGACCTGGTCTCCCAGCGTGACCTGGCCGTCGCCGGCCATGGCCACCACGTTACCCCTCCTGACGCAAAGTATCGTTGTCCCCTTCATCGCCCTCATCACCGCTTCCAGCCCTGGGGTGGGCCATGGTATAGCTCTTCCTCAGTTGTTCTATGGTGACCTTCAGGTACTTCTGGGTGGTCACGAGGCTTTCGTGCCCCAGCAGTTCCTGGAGTACCCTCAGGTTGGCCCCTCCCTCGAGCATATGGGTGGCGAAGCTGTGCCTCAGCACGTGGGGCGTCACCCCGGTCAGGCCCGCCGCGGAGGCAGCCTTCAGGACCGCCCTGTGAAGGGTCCTGACGGTGATATGGCCTCCCCTGCTCCCGGGGAAGACGGGGCCGGAGGGGTCCGGGCAGGATGCCTTCCACTCCCTCAGGGCCTTGACGGCGAACCTGCCCATCGGGACGAGGCGTTCCTTCTCGCCCTTGCCCATGACCCTGACCCATCGCTCCTCGAGGTCGACCTCTTCCCACCGGAGGGCCGCCGTCTCGGCGACCCGGAGGCCGGAGCCGTACATGAGTTCCATAGCCGCCTTGTCCCTGCAGGCCTCTCGCCCGGCGGGGCCCTTTTCGATCAGGACCTCCACGTCCTCCCTGGATATGGCCCTCGGGAGCCTTCCCGGGAGCCTCGGCCCCCGGATGCCCGCGGCGGGGTTCGACGTTATCATGCCCCGTTCCTGGAGGAAACCGAACCAGCTCTTGATGGCGGACAGTTTCCTGGCCGCCGAGGAACGGGCGTAACCGAAACCCACCACGTCGCGGATAAAACCCCTGACATGGGAGGGCTCCACACCCACAGGATCGCCGATGCCCAGGCCCTCCAGATAGTCGGCGAACTGAGAGAGGTCCACGGCATAGTTGAGAGTGGTGTGACTCGAGCTCCCCCTGCCGGACCCCATTTCCTCGAGGAAAAGGTCGATCGAGGCCGAAACAGCGTCCCTTGGCATACTGCCTATCTTACCACTTTGGCGGGGATTAACCATAATTTTCAGAAGATATCGGTTTGGTCGGAATTTATCTCAAAAGAGGTGGTAATTCATCGATGAACTTCTTCAAGGCCTCCAGGGATCGTTCCGCGTGCTTCTGGCAACGTTCGGTCCTCTTCCTGGCCCTTTCGGGCAGCGAGGGGAAAAGCCCCAGGTTGATGTTCATCGGCTGGAACGACCGCGGTTGGAGGTCCGATAGGTGCCCCAGCAGGGAACCGATGGCGGTCTCCCTCGGCCAGGCCGGGAACTCCAGGCCCCGGACGAGGGCGGCGGCGTTGAGAGCCGCCACGAGGCCCATGGCCGTGCTCTCCATGTAGCCCTCCACGCCCGTCACCTGGCCGGCGAGGAAGAGGTCGTCGCGGTTCTTCAGCCTCAGGAAGGGGTCGAGGACCTTCGGCGCGTCGACGAAGACGTTCCGGTGCATCACGCCTAGCCTGATGAACTCGGCGCCGGAGAGGGCGGGGATCATCCTGAAGACCCTCTCCTGTTCGGGCCACCGGAGGCCCGTCTGGAAACCGACGAGGTTGAAGAGGGTGCCCCCGGTGTTCTCCTGGCGGAGTTGGACCACCGCCCAGGGTTCTTCACCGGTGCGGGGGTCTCTGAGGCCGACGGGCCTCATGGGGCCGAAACGCAGCGTGTCCACGCCACGGGAGGCGATGACCTCCACGGTGAGGCACCCCTCGAAGTAGCGTTCGTCCTTTTCGAAGTCGTGCCTCGGAGCCCTCTCGGCCGAGGCGAGGGCCGCCTGGAAGGCCTCGTACTCCTCCCTCGTCATGGGGCAGTTTATGTAGTCGTCGCCCAGGCCTCGGCGCCCGCCCCGGTAGGCCCTGGTCATATCGATCGATTCGGCCGTCACCACGGGGGCCACGGCGTCGAAGAAGGATAAGAGCTTCTCGCCCACCAGTCGGGAAAGGGATCCCGCCAGGGGTTCCGAGGTGAGGGGGCCTGAAGCGATGATGGCCGGACCTTGGGGCACCTCCCGGAGTTCCTCCCTCACGACGGTGACCAGGGGCTCCGAGGTGAGGGCGCCGGTCACGCCTTCCGAGAAGGCCTGCCGGTCCACGGCCAGGGCCTTTCCAGCGGGGACCCGGGACCGCCTGGCTTGGTCAAGGATGAGGCTCCCCAGGAGGTCCAGTTCGGCCTTCAGTATGCCCCCGGCGCTGGTCGTTTCGTCGGCCCCCAAGGAGTTGCTGCACACCAGTTCCGCGAAGCCGGGGGTCTTGTGGGCCGGCGTCATCTTCAAAGGTCGCATTTCGAAGAGGGTGACGGGGATGCCCCTCCGGGCCAGCTGCCAGGCGGCCTCGGAACCGGCCAGACCGGCCCCGATCACCACCACCCCTTCGCCGGTCCTATCGGTCGGAGCCTTCTTCATCATCGGCAGGGACCCCCGACGGGCCGCCGCCCGACCCTCTCCCCTCACCGGGCGGGGTGAAGGAGACGTAGTCGCACTCGGGGTAGCGGGAACAGCCGTAAAAGGGCTTCCCCTTCTTGCCTTTTCTCCTCACGACCTCGCCCTCGCTGCACTTGGGACAGGTCACGCCCGTCGTCTTCAGTATGGGGCGGGTATAACGGCACTTTTTTTCCGGGTCGGAGAAGCCGGAACAGCCTATGAAGTCGCCGAAACGCCCCGACTTGATCACCAGCGGCGAGCCGCAGAGGGGGCAGTCCTCCCCTATCGGTTCGGGGGGAGGGGGAGCCACCTTCTCGGCCTCCGCCGCCGCCTTTTCCAGGGAGGCGGAGAAACCCGTCCAGAAGTCGCGGACCACGTCCCTCCACAGCCTGCCGTTATCCTCGATCTCGTCCAGTTCGTTCTCCATCCCCGCCGTGAAGGCCAGGTCCACGATGCCGGGGAAGTGGGCCTCCAGGAAGGCGTCCACTATCCGGCCGAGGGGCGTTGGGGCAAGGCGCTTATCTTCGTCCCTGACGACGTACTTCCTGTCGTAGAGGGTCTGGACGATGGTGGCGTAGGTCGAGGGGCGCCCTATCCCCTCCTCCTCGAGGGCCTTGATGAGCCCGGCGTCGGTGAACCTGGAGGGTGGTTTCGTGAAGCGCTGCTCCCTGGTTATCCCCTTCACTTCCAGGAGTTCGCCTTCCCTGGCTGGTTCGATGACCTCGTCCTTCATGTCCAGGGGCCAGAGCGCCCCCCAGCCATCGAAGACCACGCAGGCCCCGGACTGCCTCATCCCCACCCTCCCGCTTTCGGCCTCCACGGTGCTCCTGGCTATCCTGGCGGGGCTCATCTGGCTCGCGACGAAGCGGCGCCAGACCAGGTCGTAGAGCCTGTACTGGTCCGGGGTCAGGTGCTCCCTGACCAGATCGGGCGTGAGGGTGACGTCGGTGGGCCTTATGGCTTCGTGGGCGTCCTGGGAACGGCCCTTGCCTTCGTGCACCTGGGCCGAGGGGGGCAGGTAACCCTTGCCGAAGGCGGTCTTTATATACTCCCTGGCCTGGCCAGCGGCCTCCGCGGAGACCCTGAGGCTGTCGGTCCGCATGTAGGTGATGAGGCCCGTCGTCCCGCGGCCCGGGATGGGGACGCCTTCGTAGAGCCCCTGGGCGGTGAACATCGTCCTCCGGGGGGCGAAGGAGAGCCTCCGGGACGCCTCCTGCTGCAGGGTGCTCGTCTTGAAGGGTGGCAATGACTTGCGGGTGCCCTCCTTCTGGGTGAAGGAGACCACCCTGACCTCGTTGGAGCGGACCTCCTCCTCTATCACGGCGGCCGAGGACTCGTCCTTGATCAGCAGCGTTCGGCCGTCCTTAACGAGGGACTTGCCGTCGAGCCTGTCGACCCTGAGGGAGTACTCCCGTCCTCCTTCGGCCGCCGCGGCCACCGTGACCTGCCAGTACTCCCGGGGGACAAAGGAATCGATCAGGTCCTGCCTGTCGCAGATCATCTTCAGGGCCGCCGACTGGACCCTCCCGGCCGAAAGGCCCCTCTTGATCTTGTCCCACAGCAGGGGGCTCAGCTTGTAACCGACGAGCCTGTCCAGGACGCGGCGGGCCTGCTGCGCCTCGACCTTCTTCATATCGACCGTGGAGACCTGCTCAAAGGCCTCCTTGACGCCCTTCGGGGTTATCTCGTACATCCTCACCCTGCAGGGAGAGCCGGGGTCGACGCCCAGCGTTTCGGAGAGATGCCACGCTATGGCCTCCCCCTCCCTGTCGGGGTCGGAGGCGATGAGCACCCGGCCGCTCACCGAGGCCCTCTCCTTCAGGTTCCGGACGACAGCCCCCTTACCCCTGACCAGGATGTACTCCGGCTCGAAGCCGTTATCCACATCGATGGCCAGGCGGCTCTTGGGCAGGTCGCGGATATGCCCCACGCTGGACTGGATGTCGTAACCCTTGCCGAGGATCTTGCCGAGAGTCCTGGCCTTGGAAGGGGATTCTACGATGACCAGGGTCCGCCCCGGTTCGGGGGCGGACCGGGGCGCCCTTTTGGCCGTCTTCGTCCCGGCCTTCACCGGCTTACGGGAGGGAGCGGTGCCGGTCTTTTTCGCCCTCGCCCTTTTCACCCTGGATCCTTCGTCCTTCAGCACAACGGCATTTCCTTCGGCCCTGGGGCCTTCGTCTTTTCGTGGACCGAATACAAAAGGGACTCAAAAAGACCCGCGTTGATGGGAAAGTCGCCTATCAGGCCGAGGCGGACCGCCTCGGTCAGGGTCTCCTCCACGACCTCCCTGGAAAGGCTCGCGTCGGCGCAGGCACGATAGGCCAGTGCCAGGGCGTCCTCAGTGAGGAAGCGGCTTTCGCTTTCGGGTATGAATCTTACGGACATCATCTCTCCTCCTGTTCCCCCGGGGCCCCTCAGGCCCCCCTTGCGGCCCTCGAACCCCACCTTCCCGGGCCGCTGGGGACGGCAAGGCCGTAGGCCGACAGCACCCCAAGGACCCTCAATACGGCGGCGGCGCTCATTTTACCTTCCGTCGCTATGTTGTCAACCGTCATGTCACCGTGATCGCCCAGGATGCGAAGCACTTCGGCCTCCTCGGGCGTGAGGGGGGAGTTGGCGGAAAGGCCCTGCCGCGGTATGGGGGGGAACAGTTCACCCTGCCTCCCCGAGACGAGGGCGGCGAACTCTCCGAGGTCCACCAGGGGCATAGCGCCGTCGGATATGAGGGCGTTCGAACCACGGCAGACGGTGTCGGTGATCCGCCCCGGCACGGCCCACACCTCCCTCCCCGTTTCGAGGGCGAGACGGGCGGTGAGGACCGCGCCGCTCTTTTGGGGCGCTTCCACGACGACGCACCTCGAGCACAGGCCGGCGATGAGCCTGTTCCGCCGGGGGAATTGCCACGGCCTGGGGGGTGTCCCGAGGGGGAATTCGCCCAGCAGGACTCCCTCTTCCATGATCTCCCCGAAAAGTGAGGCGTGCTGGGCCGGGTAGAAGATATCCGCCCCGGTCCCGATGACGGCGACGGTCCTTCCCCCGGAGTCGATGCTCCCCCTGTGGGCGGCACCGTCGATCCCCATCGCGCCCCCGCTTACGACGGTGACCCCGGCGCCCGCCAGCATCGAGGCGAGGTCGTAGGCGCAGCTGGACCCGTAGGAAGTGCACTTCCTGGTCCCGACCACGGCCACAGCGTCCCCGGAGGGCAGCCCCTTTCCCCTGGCGTAGAGCACGAGAGGGGGGTCGCGGAGGTCGTTCAGCATGGAAGGGTAACAAGCCTCGCCGAAAAAGATTATTTGGATGCCCTTCTTCTCGCAGCGGTCGACCTCCCGGTCGCACCACCCCGACGAGACCAGCTCCAGCAAGGCCTCCCTGGGGGCGCCCTTCACGCCGAGGGCGTCCAGGGCACTGCCCGAGCCGGCGACGATGTCCTCCCAGTAGACCCCGTGATCGTCAGCGGCCTCGAGGACCGTTGCGTCGAAGCCGCCGGTGGCGTTCAGCAGGAGCAATCCCTTTTTCAACGGTTCCAGGGGAGGTCCCCTCCTTCCCTGAAGGCCAGCGCCTCGGCGAGGTGGGCCGTGGTGAGGCCCTCGTCGCCGGCGAGGTCGGCGATGGTCCTCGCCACCTTGAGGACCCTGCTGATACCCCTGCCGGAAAGGCGGACCCTCCCGGCCACGTCCTTCAGGAAGCGCCTGCCCTCGGCGTCTATCTTGACCTGTCTCCTCAGGGCCCTTTCGGGCAGTTCCGCGTTGCACTGGAAACCCAGGGGGCCCCACCGCCGCCACTGGACCTCCCTGGCCCTGAGGACCCTTTGGCGCACATCGGCGCTGTTCTCCCCCACCTGCCCCTCGAACTGCACCAGTTCGTCCGGCGTCAGCCTCGGCACGGTGACGTGGAGGTCGATCCTGTCCAGGATGGGGCCCGACATCTTGCGACGGTACCGTTCCACCGCCAGGGGGGAACAGCGGCAAGGCTCCTGGGGGTCGCCCAGGAAACCGCAGGGGCAAGGGTTGCAGGCGGCCACGAGCAGCACCCTGGCCGGGTAGGTCACGCTACCGCTGGCCCGGCTCACGGGGATGAACCCATCCTCCAGGGGCTGACGGAGGGATTCGAGCAGGTCCCGCCTGAACTCGGTGAACTCGTCGAGGAAAAGGACCCCCCGGTGGGCCAGGCTGATCTCGCCCGGCCGGAGGTTCGTCCCGCCGCCGCAGACGGATATAGTGCTCGAGGTGTGGTGGATAGCCCGGAAGGGCCGCTGGCGGGAGCTGTGCAGTGGGAGGCCCACGGTGCTCCTCACCAGGAGGACCTCCATCATCTCCTCGTCGGAAAGGGGCGGGAGGATATCCTTGAGCGCCCTGGCCAGGAGGGTCTTCCCCGAGCCGGGGGAACCTGTCATGAGAACGTTATGGTGGCCGGCGGCGGCTATCTCGAGGGCGCGCTTGGCAGCGGCCTGCCCCTTGATGTCGGAGAGGTCGGGGTCCGGTTCGGGGTTTTCCTCGGCCTCTTCCCCGGGGGTGATGGGCTCCAGTTGGGAGGATCCCTGCAGGTGGGCGAAGAGATCGCGGATATGCCCCACCTTCCAGGCGGTGACGCCCTTGACGAGGGAGACCTCGCGGGCGTTCCCCTCGGGGATGAAAAGGGGGAAACCGAGCTTCCTGGCCAACAGCGCCGCGGGGACGGCGCCCCGGACCCTCCGGACCCTGCCGTCGAGAGCCAGTTCCCCCATGAAGATCGTGGGCCGAGCGACGCGGACCTCGCCCATGGCGTGGGCGATCCCGATGGCGATGGGGAGGTCTATCAGGGCCCCCTCCTTGGGGATATCGGCCGGGGCCAGGTTGACGGCCACCCTGCCCTTCACGGAAAGGCCCAGGGACCTAAGAGCGGCCCGGACCCTCTCGCGGGCCTCCTTCACCGTGGCGTCGGGGAGCCCCACCACCGATATGGCGAAAAGCCCCCCGGTCATCTCCACCTCGACCTCCACCTTCAGGGCCTCGATGCCCCGGAGGGTCACACCGTTGACCACGTTCATGGTTCGATGATCCCCACGGTGATGTCCCGGAAGATCTCCAGCGCGGGCTTCCCGTCGGGCCCGACGGTGATGGCGGCGATATCTATCCTCCAGGGGCCTTCCCAGCCGATGCGGTCCATGTAGGCCGTGCCGGTCCTGACAAGTTTACGGATCTTCGAGGGGCCGACCGTCGCCTCCGGGGGGAGCATCCTCCCGATGGTCCTCGTCCTGACCTCCACGACGACCATCTCGCCGTCCTCTTCGGCGATTATGTCCAGTTCCCCCATCCTCATCCGGACGTTGGCGTCGACAAGCCTGTAGCCAAGCCGTGAAAGCTCCCTGGCCGCGAGAGCCTCCCCCGCGGCGCCGAGTTCGATATGCTTTGCCATCTCATCCCCTCCGACCTAACGGGTACCGCCCCTCGGGCGGCGCTGTGAAGTGGCGCGGTTTACGCTAGGACCAGCCCCTTACGTGGTAACTCTTCCGGTGGACCCCGCAAGGGCCCTCGAGGCGAAGGGCCTCCACGTGCTCCCGCGTGGCGTAACCCTTGTGGCGGAGGAACCCGTAGCACGGGAAGAGCCTGTCCAGGGACCCCATGACCCGGTCCCTCAGGACCTTGGCTACCACCGAGGCGGCGGCCACCGACGGGACGAACTCGTCGGCCCGGGTGAGGGCTCTCTGAGGGATGCCGAGCCCCGGGATGGGGGTTAGGCCATCGACGATCACCAGGCCGGGCTTCACCGAAAGGCGGGTCACGCTCCGGTTCATCGCCCACAGGGTGGCCGCCAGGATGTTGTCCCTGTCGATACGGCGGTGCGAGGCGGCCTGGGCTCGCCAGGCGACGCCCATACGGCATATTTCAGCGAAGATCGCCACCCTGGAGGCCGCCGACAGGGCCTTCGAGTCCCTCAAACCCATCGATAACAGACGGACGGCCTCATCCCTGCCCAGGACGACGGCGGCCGCCACGACGGGCCCGGCCAGGGGGCCCCGGCCCGCTTCGTCGACACCCGCCACTATCACGGCCCCGCCTCCCAGGGCGGCGGGTCGCCCGGTCCCTCGAGGGTGAACCTCCCGAGCCTTCCCGTGGAGAAGGCTTCGATAAAGCGCTTCCCGGCGAGGTCCATGTTAACCTCGCCCCCTTTCACGAGGCAGCCCAACCTCAGCCCCACCCTCCGGAGGGTGCCCGAGGGGGTTTCTTCCTGCGGCTCCAGGTCCCACGAGGCCAGGGCCCGTTCAAGCTTCGACGACTTCCTTAAGAAATCAATCAGACCCTCGGCCAGGTCCTCGTAGCCGCCTATCACGTCGCTCCTACTGCTCCCCAGCCAGGCCAGCCTTCGGTGGACCTCCCTGTGGGAGGCGGGGTCCAGGATGCCCGGCGAGTCCACCACGAGGAGCCCCTTCCCCTTGTACCAGGCGACCCCTCGGGTGACCCCGGGGATCCCGCCGACAGGGGCGGAGCTCTTGCCGACGACGGCGTTGAGAAGCATCGACTTGCCGACGTTGGGGATCCCTATCACCGCCAGCCGCAGTTCCCTGTAGGCGGGCTTCAGCTTCGCGGCGGCCCTCAGGAGGGGCGAAACGTTCCCCCTCCTCAGGTCCATCGCCCAGGCCTGGCTCCCCTGCCCGCGGAAAAAGGAAAGCCACCTCGCGGTGGCTTCTTCGGCGGCCAGGTCCACTTTGGACAGGACGACCCACACCGGCCGGAACTTGGCCACCTGCCCGCTGAAGGGGGATCCCGTAAGAAAGGGAGCCCTGGCGTCCCGGACCTCCACGAAGAGGTCCAGCTTCTCCGAGAGCTCCCTGAGTTTCCTCAAACCCCGGGCCATATGCCCCGGGTACCACACGGTCCTCGTCATTCCTTGTAAAGCCCCCCGATCCTGGGTATGGGCCAGTAACGGATAAAGGCGGGGCCCTTGATGTTCGCCTCCGGGACAAAACCCCAGAAACGGCTGTCCTGGGAGTGGGGCCGGTTGTCCCCCATCATGAAGTAGTGCCCCTCGGGCACCTTCATGGGCCCGAAGCTCAGGTTGTCGTGGTTCTTAACGTAGGGCTCCTGGAGGGGTTCCCCGTCGATCAGCACCGTGCCCTCGACGATCTCCACGGTCTCCCCCGGCAGGCCTATCAGCCTCTTTACGAAGTCCCTCTTGGGGTCCAGGGGGTACTTGAAGACTATGATCTGCCCCCGCTTCGGCTCCGCGAAGGAGTACCAGAACTTGGCCACGAAGACCCTGTCCCGGGGCAGGAGGGTCGGGATCATGGAGCCGCTGGGTATCCAGAACGCCTGTATCACCAGCGCCCTCAGTACCAACGCCAGCACCAGCGCCCAAAGGATGGTCTCTATCGTCTCTCGCCACCAAGGTTTCGCCGCCAAGATTAAGCCCCCCAAATGAAAATTACCCCCCGCCGGGCCTCAGGGCAACTCCGTGAGCCTCACGGAGCAATAGCCCGACACGGCTATTTCCGCGACCTTCTTCTTGCCTGGGGTATAGATATACAGGGTGAAAGCCGGGGTCATCGTATGCCACGTTGGAGTATAACACTTGGACTGCGCCGCGGTCGACTTGAAGTAAACTAGGCACCTGTCGTTCGTCTGGTATCGCTCGTACTCCGAGGGGTTGTACCAATGGACCAGGAATTCCTTCCTGAAACCCGACAGATACTGTACGTCAAAAGCCCTGCGGTGCAGAAGCGCCCTCATCAGGGTCCTCTCGAGGTGCCTCGTTAGTTTCCTGGCCTCGGCCCTGGCCGCCGGTTCACTGCCGGCCCTCTGGGACAAAAGCCCCGCCATGATCGGGTAAAAGGTCAGGGACAGGGCCGCCATGAGGGAGAGCACCACGACGGCCTCCACCAGAGTGAAGGCCCTTCTTGACCGCGGGCTCCAAAAAGCGGGGAGCCCTTTTCCGGCCCCCCGCGACGGTCCTTCTATTTCCTCATCGATGGGTTCCGGCATAGCCCAGGTCCACCGCTTTGAGGTTGTCATCGACGAATTTCGATGGAGCCAGGGCCTTGACCGCTTCGCGCACCTCTTCGATCGTCACGTTCCCCACCCCGGCGCCGCAAAGAGCACCCAGGATGAGGACGTTCAGGAAGAGGAAACGGCCTCCCATCTCGGCTTTAAGGATATCGTAACCCTTTACGGGGTAAACCTGGACCTTCCGCTCTGCCAGCCACTTCCCCAGGGAGGGGTTCTCCAGGAAGGAGGGGTCGTGGGTGTTGACGACGGCGCTCCCACCCTGCTTCAGGAAGTGGAGGTTCCTCACGGCCTCGTTCTGGTCGAAGGCCAGGAGGACATCGGCGTCGCCGGCCTTGACCAGGGGGCTTAAGTGATCGCCCATCTTGAAGTGGCTTATCACCGAACCGCCCCGCTGGGCCATCCCGTGGACCTCGCTGCCTATGACGCCCTCACCCCTGGAGAGGGCGATGTGACCGAGGACCCGGCTTGAAAAAAGTATCCCCTGTCCTCCTATCCCGACGATAACGTACTGCATGGCTAGGCTTCCTCCCCTTCCACAGCGAGGATGGCCCCGTGGGGGCAGACATTTATGCAGACACCGCAGTTTATGCAGAACCTTTCATCGATGTAGGCTTTTTTGGTTTTGTCGTCGAAGACCAGCCCGGGGCAGTTGAAGAAGTCGATGCAGAACCTGCAGCCGATGCACTTTTCCGGGTCCACCGTGACGGGTATCACCGCCTGCTTCTGCCGGAGCAGTATGCAGGGGTGACGGAAGATGACCACCGCCGGCTCCCCGTGGGTCCTGGCGTGCTCCCACGCCTCCTTGACGAGGACCCTCGAAGCCGAGATATCGTAGGCCTCGGTGGTCCTGACCCAGCTGACGCCGCATCCCCTGACGGCTCCCTCGAGGTCGACCTTTCGCCCCGCCTCCCCTTTCCTCAACTTGTCGCCGATGCCCGGGTGGGACTGGCCGCCCGTCATGGCCGTGAGGCTGTTGTCCAGTATGGCCAGGACGAAGGCGTGCCTGTTGTAGACGGCGCTGACAAGCCCGGGGAGACCCATGTGGAAGAAGGTGGAATCCCCAATGGTGGCCACGATGGGCTGTTCCTTGCCGTCGGCCCTGTAGGCCATGAAAAGGCCCGACGACTGGGTTATGGAAGCGCCCATATCGACCACGGAGTCGACCATGCCCTGGTTCACGGCGAGGGTGTAGCACCCGATGTCGGAGGGGTATATGGTCTTGGCTCTCGGCAGGGCCTGCATGATGGAGAAGAAACTCGCCCTGTGGGGGCAACCGGGGCAGAGCATCGGCTTCCGGGGCGTGATGCCCAGCTCCTCGGCGGCCTTCCTGAGTTCCTCCGAGGCTCCCACGGGGGGCTCCTCGTCCAGGGCCCTGCAAAGTATCCCTTCGATCACCTCCGGTAGAAGTTCCCCCGCGCCGGGGACCCAGCCGTTCCATCTCCCCTTGACTCTGGTCCGGTCATTGAGCTGCATCTCGATGACGGGGTAGGTCTCCTCGAGGATGAGCACGTTGTCGTGCCTCGAGATGAAGTCCTCCACCATTTTGAGCGGAAGCGGGTGGGGGGTCCCTATCTTCAGCACCGAGACCTCCTCGGAACCCCAGGCCTTGAGTATATCCATGACTATCGCGAAGGACACGCCACCGGCGATGACCCCCAGCCTGGCCTTTTTCTTCGAGGGAACCTCGTAGTTGTAGCGCGGGTACCCCGTCTCGAACTCCTCGCGGATGGCCTCACGCTTGGCGTTGAGCCGCGGGTGGCTCACCCTGACGATCGCTGGCAGGCACACCCAGCGCTTGGGGTCCTTCTCGAAGGAAGCGGGCCTGGAGATATCGATCACGTCTTTCAGCTCCACGGCCTGGCGACAGTGGTCGACCCTCACGCCGGGGCGCAGCATCGTGACAACCCTGTGCCTCTCGGAGAGGTCGTAGGCATCGAAGACCATCTCCTTCGCCTCGACGGCCGTCGCCGGGTCAAAGCAGGGGATCTTGGCGAACATTGCGAAGAACCGGCTGTCCTGCTCGGTCTGGGAGCTGTGGGGCCCCGGGTCGTCGGCAGCCACGAGCAGGAACCCGCCCTTTATATCAAAGTGGGCCACGCTCATGAAAGGGTCCGCGGCCACGTTGAGCCCGACCTGCTTCATGACCGCGCAAGAGCGCTTCCCTGCGAAGGAAGCCCCGGCGGCCATTTCGAAAGCTACTTTCTCGTTGGCCCCCCACTCGACTACGGTTTTGGTACCCAGGTCGTCGGCCCACTTAGCGACGGCGGGCAGAATCTCCGACGACGGCGTGCCCGGGTAGGCGGCGGCCACCTCGCAGCCGGCCTCGACGATGCCCCGGGCGATCGCCTCGTTGCCAAGGAGGATCGCTTTATTGCCCACGTTCAACCACCTCTTCCGATGAAGATCTGGATATTTCCTTCAACCAGCCGTAAAAGGGTTCCGGTTCCCTGAGGAGCCGACCGTCGGGCCCGCAGAAAGCGTGCCTGGTCCACCCCTCCGCCGCCAGGCGGTTGCGCTCTTCTGACGTCACGGTATAGCCGAAGGTGATGCTGTGAGAGGTCACCTCCCGGATGCTCGTCTTGATATGGACCCTCTCGTCATACTTCAGGGGGTTCTTGTACCGCACGTAGGCTTCCACCGCCGGCAGGAAGAACCCCTGTTCCTCCCATTCGCTGTAGGGGGTTGAAAGGGACCGGCAGAACTCGGTCCTCCCTATCTCGAACCAGGAGAGGTAGTTGCCGTAATAAACGACCCCCATCTGGTCCGTCTCGCCGTACCTCACCCTGATGACCGTCGTGACGACGGGCCCCATGGCCCCGCCTCCCTTTAGGCAAACTTCCCAAAAAAGTATAGGTCATGAGCGGGGAAAAACAAAAGGGCCCGATGACGGGCCCTTCAGGCTTCACGAAAATCACTTAAGGGTCTGCTGCTGCCCCGTGGGTCTCTCAGGACTTCGGCGCGGCGGCGCCGGACTTGGCTTTCTGCTTCGCCCGGTAGTCCTCGATGGCGGCCTGGATGCCCTCCTCGGCCAGCAACGAGCAGTGGACTTTCTGAGGGGGGAGGCCCCCCAGGGCGTTCACCACGTCCTTGTTAGATATGGCCAGGGCTTCGTCCAGGGTGAGCCCCTTGACCATCTCGGTGACCATCGAACTGGAGGCTATCGCTGATGCGCAGCCGAAGGTCTCGAAGGAAATATCGGCGATCCGGTCGTCCTTGACCTTGATATAGATCTTCATGATATCCCCGCACCGGGGGTTGCCCACCTCTCCCACGCCGTCGGGATCCTCCATCCGGCCGGCGTTCTTGGGGTTCATGAAGAGTTCCATCACTTTTTCGGTGTACATGGCTTCACCCCCTGGTTTTCCATAGCGGAGACAAGGCCCTGAGGTCGGCGACGATCCTCTCCAGGTTCTCCGCCACGTAGACTATATCCTCTTCGGTGGTATCCTTGCCCAGCGAGAAGCGGAGCGAACCGTGGGCCACCTCGTGGGCAAGGCCCATAGCGAGGAGGACATGGCTCGGCTCGAGGCTCCCCGAAGTGCAGGCGGGGCCGCTGGAAGCGCCGATCCCGGCGGCATCGAGGCGCAGGAGCATCGATTCCCCCTCGAGGGAACCTATGCAGAAACTGGCCAGGAAGGGCAGCCTCTGCGTGGGATGCCCCGTCAGGAAGGCTTCTTCTATCGAAGAGGTAACCCTTTTGATGAGCAGATCGCGGAGGCGGGCCTCCTCGTCGATGGAGCCGTCGGCAAGGCGCCTCACGGCCAGTTCGGCCGCGGCCCCGAAGCCCACGATACCGGCGGTGTTCTCGGTGCCGGACCTGAGGCCCCGCTCCTGTCCCCCGCCGTGCACGATCGGCTCGACCCTGACGCCCTTGCGGAGGTAGAGGCCCCCTACTCCCTTGGGGCCGTACATCTTGTGGGCCGACATGGTCAGCATATCAACGCCCAGATCCTGGACGTTAAAGGGCACATGGCCGGCGGCCTGGACCCCGTCGACGTGGAAAAGGATGCCCCTGTCGCGGCATATCTTCGCCGCCTCGGCCACGGGCTGGATCGTGCCGACCTCGTTATTGGCGAACATCATGGAGAAAAGGATCGTGTCGGGCCTGATCGCCTTTTCCAGCTCCGTCACACTGACCAGGGCCTTATCGTCCACGGGCAGAACGGTGACGTCGAAACCCTGCTTGTCGAGCCACCCGAAGGCGTCCATCACCGCGTGGTGCTCGATGGCGGTGGTAATCACGTGGCGCCCCTTGTCCTTGCGCATTGATGTGCTTCCCTTGATGGCGAGGTTGTCGGCCTCGCTCCCCCCGCCGGTGAATATCACTTCGGAGGCATCGGCCCCGATCAGGGCGGCGACCTTCTCCCTGGCCTCGTTGACGGCCTTCCGGGCCCTTCTCCCCCAGGCGTGGAGGCTATTCGGGTTACCGTACTCCTCGGAAAAGAAGGGGAGCATCGCTTCGAGTACGCCCCGGTCGACGGCCGTCGTGGCCGAATGGTCCATGTAGACCTGTCTTTCTGTCATTGGTATCGCCTCGGATCTCTTTTTATTAGGCTAACCTAACTTCCATGAAGAGGATACAACTCTTTCGGTCGAAGGTCAATACCTCCCGCGTTTTTTCTTTTCTCGGCGAGGGCCGCTTCTTTCCTTCATTTCTCGCAGTAGACCTCGTGGACCATCATCAGGCAGGCACCCTTCACCACCTCGTAACCTCGGGCCTTCAGGGCGGCCTCGGCCACGTCGTTCTCGGCCCCGGGCTGCATCCATATTATGGGTTTGTATCCCAGCTTATCGAGGTCCTCCAGCACTGGCTGCTGCCGGTCGGGGGATATGAAAAGCCCCAGTATGTCGAACTTCTCGCCGACCTCCGTTATGGAGCCAAGGCAGGGGAGGCCCTGGATATCCTCTCCGGCGTAAGAAGGGTTGACGGGGAAGAGCCTGAAGCCTTCCTCTTTCAAGTACTCCATGACGCCGTGGACGGCCCTCTCCTCCTTGGGCGAGGCGCCGGCTACGGCCACCGTGGAGGGGGAGCAGACGTACTTTTCTATGATCTCTTCCATTTTCATGGGGTAAGCCTCCTTCCGGTGCCAGGACCGTGAAACGCCGGCAGGCGGTGGCTAACCGGCGGGCAAGAAACAGACCACCACCGCCCTCGTATCCCGGATATCGCGCTGGACACCGTACGTCTTTTGAACAATCCCCGCGACGCGGGGCGGAAGATCAGCCTCAGGTGCTCGTCATGCCCTCGAAGGGCGTGAACATGAGCGAGGCTGGAGCCTCCTTCAGATCGATACGGAACTTCACCTTGACGGACTTGCCCGAGGCAAGCCTCATCTCGGTGCCCCTCTGGGCCAGGTTGTTCACCATCTCACCATTAACCCCGTAGATGCCCACCAAAATGCCCGGGGCGACGACATCGCCGTCGCAGACGTTCTTCACGACGGCCTCGCCGGAAAGACGACCCGTCTTTAGGTCGAACTCCCATTCCGCCCCCGTCAGTACAACCTTCAGTTCGCCCGGCACCCCGCAACCCCCCTGGGCAAAGGCGGCGCCCGATACCAGCAAAAGAGCCGTGGCCAGTATCATCGGTAAAACAGCGGCACGGATCAACTTCATCGATGACACCTCCGCTTCCGTTTAGTCTCGATACGCACCCGGCAATTCGTTGGCTTATTCTAGCAGAATTCATTATAATTGATTGCCGTCGGAGGGCTGGCCGAGTGGTCGAAGGCGGCTGACTTGAAATCAGCAGGGGCGCAAGTCTCCAGGGGTTCGAATCCTCTGCCCTCCGCCAGTTTTTGGTTTTCTTTTCTTGCAAAACCTTTCTTGCCCCTAGGGTTTCCCCCGGGAAAGGACACACCGGAAATCGAAATGGTAGGATAGGATCGGGCCGGTAGCCGGCTGTGCCGCTTCCTGGCTTCGACCCCTTTGCGATTGAACTCGAGCTACCGGAGGGATCTCCATGAAGTGCCATCTCTGCAAAGACAACCCTTGCTACGAAGGGAACCCATGCAGGAAGACCGACAGCGTCCCCCTCTATGATGACCCCGTCGACAGGAAGATCCTCAAGACCGCGGCCGATGTGGAGGCGCTCTTTTACAGGGAGGCCTGCCGGGTCGACGAAACGATGGAGTTCGCCAGGAGAATGGGTTACAGGTCCCTGGGGATCGCCTTTTGCCTGGGTTTCATAAAGGAGGCGGGGATCCTCGCGGGGATCCTGGAGGGGGAGTTCCACGTCCATTCCGTCTGCTGTAAGGTCGGCAGCATCGAAAAATCCACCTTCGGAATGGCTGAAAGGCCCTGGATAGGCAAGGTCTCCTGCAATCCCATAGAACAGGCGAGGATACTGGCCGAAGAGGGTACGGAGTTCAATATCGTCCTCGGACTTTGCGTGGGCCATGACTCACTTTTTTATAAGCATTCAAAGGCCCCTGTTACGACCCTGGTCGTGAAGGACAGGAAGCTGGGGCACAACCCAGTGGCGGCCCTTTACTGCCCCTACATCCGCTCGGAACTCGGCAGGCCCCTGAAGGAAAGACCCCTGGAAGGAAGCAGTGCCTCCACCGTCGTCGATCATTTGAGGGGAAAATAAAGCCCCGGCCCTCCCGAACCGGGGCTTTCCAGTTGACGACGTTACCTGTCCTTTCCTGGGGAAGGGCACCCTTCTTCCGCTACGGCTGCCGTTGCTTAAAGACCCTGGAAGAAATCCCCCATGGACCCTCGCTCTTCGATGGAGTAGCATCGGTCGAGGAGGAGGCGGGCCTTTTCTTCTGGAATGGCCAGGGCGGAAAGGGCAAGGTACTTTTCCCTTATCTCCTCGTCGGTCATAGTGTTCTCGGGGTCGCCCTTGGGATATTCAACGAAAAGGGTCTCGCTGTCGCCGTTTTTCAGCTTCACCGTCGTCCTGGAGGGCCATTTCTCGGGGTGCATGGCGTCCATCTCGGGGGTCGCCTCGATCCTGATCCTCGGGGTGACCGCGGTGATCCGCGGGTCATCGAGGATCTCCTCCCTGAACTGATCTACTCCCACCTTTCCGAAAACGATGGCCGCGGCGAGGCAATAAGCCAGGCTGAACCTGGCGGCGGGCGCCGTCGAGTGGTCCCTGTTCCCGGCCAGCTTCAGCGCCGTGCCGTAGGTCTCGACGGTGACACTTTCTACGTCCTCCCAGGAAAAACCCATCCTGGAACGGAGCTCCAGGACCCCGTTTATCGGGCCGTGGGTATGGCGGCATGAGGCGTAGGGCTTGAAGACCGTCTCGTCGATCTTGTACTTTCTCCCCATGTCCTCGAATGACCTCTCGAAGCCGGATTCGCTCGAATAGGCCCGGAAAAAGCCCCGGTCGCCCTCGAGGATCCTCGTGGCCCCGTCGAAGCCCCTTTTGGCCATGAGTGATGACAGCACGCCGTTATAGGCGGCCTTCCCGCAGTGAAGGTATTTTGTCATGGCGTTGTCGGAGGCGAACTCCCAAAGGCCCGCGGCCTGGGTCCCGGCGTTGCCCAGGGAGTACAGGGTCTGCGTGGCGCCCAGTTTCAGGAGCCTGGCCGAGGCGGCGGCGGCCCCGAAATTGCCGCAGGTGGCCGTGGAGTGCCATATCGCGTAGTGCGAGGGCATGACCGCCTCCCCTATCCTTATCATCACGTCGTAACCAGCCACGATGGCCTCGATGACCTCTTTCCCCGAACTGCCCAGGTATTCCCCGAGGGCGAAGGCGGCCGAGATGACCGGGGCGGCGGGGTGGACGACGGCGCTTTTGTGTACATCGTCCATTTCCAGGATGTGGCAGTTGTAAGCGTTCACCGTGGCCGCCTGGAGTACGGAGGTTTTCGAAAAATCCCCGGCCATGGTGGCCTGCTCCCGCCCGCCCATTTCATCGACGACGCCCTTGATGATCCCCGCGGCGGGTGTGGACGCCCCCCCCAGGACGCACCCGAGCCAGTCCACGATGCATTTCTTTGTCACCGAGACCGTTTCCCGGCCCAGGTCGGAATGATCAAGGGACGTGACGAATTCCGCGCATCTTCTGCTTATTCCCTTTTCAGGGACGTTCATGGAAAACACCCCTTTCCATACTTAGAAACGGCAAGTCCTTTTCAGGTTACCGGTCCTTGAAGCGGGTGACGAATCGTCCCCCTTCGATCCTCACCTCTTGGGGCCTTTCAAACCCGGGCACTTCTCTCGGGTGGTCCGTCCTGAAATGGACGCCGCGGCTCTCCTCCCTTGAAAGGGCCGAATAGCCCACCGCGAGGGAGGCGAGGATCAGGCTCCTCAACTCAAGGGCCTCGAGCAGATCGGTCGGCTTTTCTATTGTCATAGCCGGGAGCGATCGTCGATACTCCTCAAGGGTGGAGACGCCTCTCAGGATCGATCCTTCTTCTCTCAAGGGGCCCAGGCATTCCTGGTTAAGCCTCTTGATCTCGTCCTTCAGCACCCTGGGGGAAGGGCCGCGCCCCCGGGTGAACCCGCTTTTTCGCGGCCCTTCGCCTTGTTTGAAGGGGCGCGGTGAGGCGGAGAGGGCGAGCCGAGCCGCTCCCCTACCGGCCGTGATGCCGGAAAAAACCATCCCAGTCAGGGCATTGCCCCCAACCCTGCTAGCGCCGTCCACACCACCGGTCACTTCACCGGCCGCGAAAAGCCCCTCGATGGAGGTCGACGCCCGGGCGTCGATGGCCACACCCCCGCTGAAGTAATGCGCCAGGGGGCTTACGTGGACCGGGCCGTATTCCCAGGGAGTGACCCCGTGCGGGTAACAGCCGAGGCTTTTCCTGAGGTCCCACTCACCCCAGCGGGATCTTTCGATATCCTCCAGGTGCAGCAGGACCTCGCCGCCGTCGGCCAGCTTTTCCTGGATGATCCTTGCCGCCATATCCCTGGCGAAGAGGCTCACGGCCATTCCGTCCCGGAGGCCTCTCGCCTTCATCTCCTCCCGGAGGAACTCCCTTCCCGACCCGTCGGTCAGGCGGGCCAGGTCCAGGACGGGGAGTCTTATCATCCAGCAGGGGAAACGGGGCTCATCAAAACCCAGGGGGTAGAACTGGATGAACTCCATGTCCTCGAGGGCCAGGCCGGACTCAAGGGCGAGGGCGTACCCGTCGCCGGTCACCCTGGCTGGAGTGTCGTTCCTCAGAAAGATCTGGCCTGCTCCCCCGGTGGCGAGTATCACGGCCTTACTGAAAAGCCTGCCGGCCTCACCCGTGGTCCAATCCAGGTAATCCACGCCGAAGACCCTGCCTCCCTCGACCAGGAGCCGGGTGACGAAGACATTCTCGAGGAAGGTGACACCCTTATCGGAGGCGATCTCCCTGAGTTCCGACACAAGGCCGGAGCCGCTGGTCATGGGTACCCGTGCCGAGTCGATCACCGTCGCGTGCCCGCCGCCGAGAAAACGGAGGGTGGCGCCCCAGGAACGCAGTTGAAGCAGGCAATCACGGGCCTGCTCCCCCAGGGCCTCCAGGAGATCCTCCCTGCTGAGATTCTTTCCGACTCCCCTGACAAGATCCCTGTATTCACCCGCGCTGAGATCTTCATCGGGAAAGGTGAAAAAACCGCTGGAATAGGACGTGGCGGAAGCCGCCCCAGTAGCGGTCTTGCTCAGGACAGTAACGGAACAACCTTCCTCCGCCGAGGAGATGGCCGCTGTAAGGCCCGCTCCCCCGGAACCGATCACGACTACGTCGGTATGAATGATCCCCTTCCCCCCTCGCTAAAGCCGCCCCCGGTTGACCGGTTTTACAAGGTTCCCCTCAACCCGCCGGGGCGCTTTTCCCGGCAATTCAAACTAACGGAAAGTGCTGACCAGCAACTTCGTGAACAGGACCATGCAGAGCAGGGCGAAGGGGTAGGTCGCCCCGTATCCAGCCCCGCAGTCCTCGCTCCCGGTGGCGTCTATGGCCGCCCCGAGCCCCGGCGTGCTCGTCATGGCCCCGCAGATCGCGCCGGCCAGGAGGATCCAGTTCAGGCGGAGGAGGTACCTCCCGACGAGGAAGGCGACCAGCTCCGATATCAGCGCGGCGAAGAAACCTATGCTTATGAGAAGGATCCCGTATTCCGCAAAGGTCTCCGCCACCTGAGGTCCCGCCTGAAGACCGACGGTGGCGAAAAAATAAGCCAGCGAGAAGGAACGGAGGGCGGCCAGGATCCCCTTGTCCATACGCATATTCAAGGGCCCCACCCTTCCCAGGGCGCCGAAAACAAGGGACACGACCAGGGCTCCCCCTGTCGTCCCCAGGGAGAAATTGCCGATAAAGGGAAGGGGCACCCCTATGCGCCCGACCATGATCCCGCCCGTGATGCACAGAGCGAGGGAGACCAGGGAGAAGGACTTTGAAGATCCCCGGCTTTCATCCTCGGGAGGTTTCTTGTAATCCGAAAGAACCCCTTCCAGCCGGGCCTTTTCTTCCTTGAGGTCGATCCTGAACAACGCAGCGGCGATCTGGATGAAGATGACCACCGCTACGACCCCGAAGGGATACGTCACCGTATAGCCTATCGTCACCAGCGGGCTCGATCCCGTCGCTTCCAGTGCGGCGCCAAGTCCCGGCGAACTGGTCAGGGCACCGGTGTAGGCGCCGGCCAAAAGGAGGGGATCCATGGAGGATCCCCCGAGGACCTTTACGAGAAGGAAGGTGACCAGCGCTCCGACGAAGGTCGCTACGACGCCCAGGAATATGAACCGGAGCCCGTACCTTTTGAACACTTCCAGGGCGTCCTCCGATGACAGCAAACCTACAGAGACCACGAAAATGACGAGGTTCCACGAAAAGTACGACTCCGGGACGGTGAAACCGGCCATACCCATTAGAAGACCTGTGAAAAGCGTTCCGGAGGTCCCGAGCTTTATTCCCCTGTACTGAATCTGCCCTATCAATAACCCCGAGATGACAACGACGCTTGAAACGAAGACCCCATCATTGGCCAGGCTTGTGAGATAACTCAAGGTGCTCCTCCAGAATAATGTAATGGTATTGCCGGCGCTTCGTCCATGCAGCTTTAAAACCCGACAATGGCCTCAATTATATCCAGGAAAGCCAGGTCCATCAGGAGGGCTTTCACCTTCAGTTCCCGGCACGCGTGAGCCGGATCCTCCGCCGTAGCTTCCGCCTCCGGCCTCAAGCGGCCGCAGGTCAGGCTCCCGAAGGTTTTTTCAAACTTCTCCGCGTAGAGGTTACAGATCATCTGTATCCGGCCGTAGGAATAACCCTTGAGGTCGCCCCAGATGCCCAGGAACATTATCATCCCCTCGACAAGGCCGCACTGGGCGCCATACCTGCCGGACCCGTTCATGCCCAGGGCCGCCTTCATCACCTGGTCTTCCAACTTCACGTGGTGAACTTCTGCCAGAAGTTTCAGCGTCACCATCGCTCAGTTAATCTTTTCCACCCAAAAGCAATGGTCTACCTTCTGCCTGACCCAAGCCTCGTCCACTGAAGTATCACCTGCCCCCTCGCCCTGTCCTGAGCGCGCCCCGCTACAAAAGGGCGTTGGGAATGAACATGATCACCTGGGGGAAGACCAGCAACAGCGCGAGAGCGACCAGGGAAAGGATGAGGAACGGCACAAGGGCCCTGTTCGTCTCATCAAAGGAGACCCCCGTGATCCTGCTCGCCACGTAGGAGCAGACGGCGACCGGCGGCGTGTACATCCCGATGGCGAGGTTAGCCACCATGACCGCCCCGAAGAAGACCGGGTCGATCCCGTACTGGATCACCGTCGGGGCGAGGAGTGGCGCCAGCAGCAGTATCGCGGCGGAGCCGTTCATGAACATCCCGGCTACCAGCAGGATGACCTGCGCGATGATCAGGAAGACAAGGGGGGTCTTGACCAGGCTCGTGGCCGCCAGGGAGAGCTGTTGGGGGATCCCCGCCCTGGTAATAGCGTAACCGAAGGCCGCCACGGTCCCCACCACCACCATTATCACGCCGGTCGTGACGGAACTCCTATAAAGGATACCCGGCAATGTGCGCCAGGTGATCTTTTTCAGGATGAACATGCCCACGAAAAGGCTATAGAAGACGGCTACAGCCGCCGCTTCCGTAGGGGTGAATATCCCGCCATAGATACCCCCCAGAATGATCAACGGGGCCATAAGGGCCCAGATCCCTTCCCTCAGGGAGGACAAAAGGGTCTGCACCGAGAAGGGCGCGACTTTCCCATACTTTTTCTTTCTGCCGACGTACCCTTCGTAGGCCATGAAGATAACGCCGAAAAGAATGCCAGGCCCGATGCCCGCCAGCAGCATCTTGGAGATGGATGTATTTGTGGCAGCCCCGTAAACCACCATCAGTATGCTGGGGGGTATGAGCGACCCCAGTGGGCCGGAACAGGCCAGCACCGCCGATGTATAACTTTTGGGGTAGCGTTCCTCTTCCATGGGTTTCGCTACGATCGAACCGATAGCCGAAGTGGTGGCCGGGCCCGACCCTGAGACGGCCCCGAAGAACATGCAGGCCAGGGTTGTGACCAGCGCTAGGCTTCCCTGCATCCAGCCTACAAGGCTTTTCGCAAGGTTGACCAGGGCTTTTGAGATATGACCCTCCAGCATGAGATCGCCGGCGAGGACGAAAAGGGGTATGGCTATTAATTCAAAAGAATTACACCCCGCGAAGAAGCGCTGGGGGATGAGGAACAATAGCCGTGTGCCGCCACCGGTGAGGAAATAGGTGATAGCCGTCAATCCAAGTGAAGTGGCGATCGACGCGCCGACGGCCAAACTCAGGAAAAGGACCACCAGCATGACAAGGATCATTTCCCCACCTCCTTCCGGCCCTCCATCAAGTGATAGAAAAGCCTGTCAGCAATGAAAAGTACGACGAAAGTGGCCGATATCGGGACAATGACCTGGATATAGAACATGGGGAGGCGGAAGCTGTCCGCCATGACCTTGAAGCCGTTCCTTAGGGTCCAGGAGAAGCCCTGGTAGACAAGGAAGCCAAAAAAGGCCAGGGAAAGCAATTCGCTGATCACTACCATGGCTTTTTTCCCGGCCCCGCCCACGAGGTCCTGGAAGAAGGTGACGTTCAGGTGCTCCCCTTTTCGGGCGGCTTCAGCAGCCCCCAGCAGGGACACCCACACGAAGGCATAGCGTCCGAATTCCTCGGTCCAGGCTACGGGTATGTGAAGAAGGAACCTGTTCAGGACCTGGAAAAACACCAGGACGAAAAGGGACATCATCAAAAAGGGGACGAAGAACTTTTCCAGGAAGATCCCAATAGCCTCTGAAAGATTGTGAAACAAAAAAGCTACCCCCTTTCACCTGGGAAAGAAGGGGGGCGTTACCGCCCCCCAATGATCCCGGGTGATCGATTATCTTATCTTACGGCGACGATGGCGTCGATCAGCTCCTGGTGCTCCTTGAACAGGTCGTAGTACCCGGCTTTATCCAGGGCTTCCTTCCAGACCTCCTGGGGGGAGGGCGTAAAGGTGACGCCATGGGCCTTCAGCTGCGGAATGAACTCCTTGTTCACATTATCCAGGTAGAATTGCCGCTGCCACTCTGCCGCTTCCCTCGCGGCCTCGAATACTGCTTTCTGGATGTCCTCGGGCAGGCTTTCCAGCACATCCCGGCTCATCAGGAGCGGCTCGAGGTAGTAAAAGGGGGTGGACTCATTGATGAACTTGGCCACCTCGTAGTGCTTGTCAAAGAGAACGTTGTTGAGGTTCTGACACTCGGCGTCGATGGTGCCCAGCTGTAGAGCGGTGAAGATCTCGCCGTAGGGCATGGGGCTCACCACGCTTCCGAGGGCGTTGCCGAACTCGATCATCGTCTTGGCCTGCTGTACCCGCAGCTTGATGCCCTTCATGTCCTCAGGACCCTTGATGGGGACTCTGGAGGTCAGGTGGAGGTCACCGTTGAGGAAGTAGGCCACAATGACGATGCCCTTCGGCTTGATGAAGGAATTCAGCTTTTCCCCGACCTCACCGTCGACCGTTTTAAAAACGTGGTCCCAGTCCCGGAAGACAAAGGGAAGTGAAATGGCCTCGAACCTTGGGTCGTATTTCTCCAGGATCGATGTCATAGCCATGGCGAAATCAAGGCCGCCCATCGCGCAGGCTTCCGCGGTATCCTTCTGGGTACCGAGCTGTCCGCTGGGGAACACCTCGACCTTGGCCTTCCCGCCCGTCTTTTCTCTCAACAACTCATCGAACTTGTGCGCCCCGAGGTCATAGGGGTGCCCCGCCGACATCTCATGCGCCAGCTGGAAGGTATAGGTCTCGGCTCCCAGGCTGGGACCCGCCCCGACGAAAACCAGCAACGCCACCAAACAAGCCAACCCGATACTCCTCATCCTTATCTGCATCCTACTTCCCTCCCTCTCAGATTGAGATACGACTTGCTGAAGATCAGCATTTCCCCGACGGTCCGACGACCCTGTCGACGAAACAGCCGGCAGAACCGGTATAGTTATGGGGATCCAGGACCGCGTCGATCTCATCGACGTTGAAATTGTCCAGGACCCTTTTATCCTCGAGCAACACCGTTTTAAAGGGCAGGCCCTTTTCAAAGGCTTTCATGGCCGCCTCGTACACGATCTCGTGGGCCTCCTGGCGCCCTATGCGCTGGCCCATCTTCATCATCACCGCCTCGGAAAGCATCAGGCCCTTGAGCATGTAAAGGTTTCTCTCGATATTGTCGGGGCGGACGATCAGGTCGGTGAAGATGTGGATGGAAGCCGTCAACGCGGCATCGGTCATGTTCGAGACCTTACCTATGTATTCCCATTCGGCCTGCCAGGGCCTCATATCCCTTTCGTGTTCGGTCACCATGCTCTCTATGGCCAACGGCACCGTGGAACGGATTATCTTGGAAAGGCTGACTACCCCCTCCGAGTACATGGGGTTCCTCTTGTGGGGCATGGTGCTGCTGCCGACCTTCCCCATCTTGAAGGGTTCCTCGAGCTCGCCGCATTCGGTCTTTTGCAGCGTGATCACTTCGTTAGCCATTTTCCCCAGCGTCGATGAAAGCAAACCCAGAACGGAAACGTATTCCGCCACCGTATCCCGCGAGGCATGCCAGGAGATCGGCGGTACGGCCAGGCCCAGGTCGGTCAAGAGCCTCCTTTGGACCTCGAGGCCGTCCTTGCCGAGGGAGGCTATCGTCCCTACAGCCCCGGAGAACTGGCCCATGAACAGCCTTTCGCTGCACTGCTCCAGCCTTTCAATGTTCCTCCCGAGTTCAGCCACCCAAACGGCTATCTTGTAGCCCAGCGTAATGGGCAGGGCGTGCTGGCCATGGGTGCGGCCGACCATGGTCAAGTCCCGGTATTTGCGCGCCAGGCCGCAGAGGATCGAGTGCAGTTGCTTCGTTTTGGGGTAGATCTCACCGTAGGCCTCCCTAACCTGGAGGATCATGCCCGTGTCCATGATGTCCTGCGTGGTGGCACCCCAATGGGAGTATTCACCGGCGTTGTTCTCGCAGACGTCTTTCAGGCATCTCAGGAGAGGGACGATGGGATGCCCCGTGATGTCGACCTGCTTTTTCATCTCGGTGAAATCCATGAGTTCCGCCTTGGCTTTCCTGATGATCTCCTCGGCGGCCTCCTTGGGGATGATCCCCATTTCCGACTGGACCCTTGCCAGGGAGGCTTCCACGTCAAGCCATTTCTGGACCATGTTCTGGTCGCTGAAGATCTCGCGCATCCTTTCGGTCCCGAAAAGATCCTGGAACAAAAGGCTGTCGATCACATGTGCTCCCACAGTCGCTCCCACCCTTCATCGATTGGTACCGCAAATTGGAAATATGGTACCACAATCTTTGACTGCTTGTCCTACAAGTTGGGGGTCACTTTTCACTCCGGAAGCCCCAGCTGGTCGCTGACCTTTTGGAGGTGTTTTCTCATCGCTTTCCTCGCGCCGTCCTGGTCGCGCCTTTTTATAGCCTCGAAGATCTCCCTGTGTTCCTGGTAGGAGACCCGAGGCCTGTCGAGCAGGTTCAGCGTGATGTGGGTGGATTGTTCGATCATCGCCATGATGGATCCCATAAGGTTTGAAAGGATATCGTTCTTGACAGAACGGATGATCTCGTAATGGAATTTTACGGCCCCTTCAATGCCCACTCCGCCCTGTTCGATATCCTGGATCATCTCCCGGAGGGAGTCCTCCATACGGGCGATGGAATCCCCGGCGGCGTCCCGGGCCGCGTGGGCGGCCACCTCGGGTTCGACGATCCCCCGGACTTCGTGAAGGTTGGTAAGGTCCCTGGTCCTGCAGAGGGAAAGCATGGAGAATCTTTTCTTGGCGTCCTCGGCCGATGCGGCTATAACGATGGTCCCTTTCCCCCGGAAGGTTTTTACCATCCCCAGTATTTCCATGATCCTGATAGCTTCCCTTACGGTGACCCTGCTGACGCCGAATTTTTCGGCCAGCTCCGGCTCTGAGGGCAATTTGTACCCGAGCCCCAGCACACCGTCCTGGATCAATAATTTGACCTGGTTGACAATATCCTCGTAGAGCCTTGTCCCTTTCGCGGCTTTGAACATTTGATCTCTTCTCCCCGGGTGAAATTTGGGCATGGGTTCTATTCTATATCGAAACGGGGACAACACCATGACCTTCCCACCTGGAAGCGCTCCCTCGCCCCTTGACCCCGAAGGGGGCAGCCACGTTCTAGCCAGCCAGCGGGGCTGCGGCCAATTGGGCGCCGTAGCCCCGCAGGTATGCCTTAATCGCTAGGGTAACTTTATGAACTTATTTTCGGTGAGGCAGGCCGTCATGTCCTGGGCGTACTGGATCTTTTCGGTGGCGATCTCCAAAAGTTCATCCCTAGTCATGACCTTGCGGGCTATGCCCTGCTCAATGGCCTTCATGCCGACCGAGGCCGCCACCTCGGGGTATACCCACGACTGGTCCATCGTCGGGATCAGGTAGTCCTCGCTAAGGCCCTTCTTCTCGGCGCATTTCGAAAGGGTCTCGGCTGCGGCAATGCACATCTCGTCGGTAATGGTCGTGGCCTGCACGTCAAGGGTGCCCCTGAAGATGCCCGGGAAACCGAGGGAGTTGTTTATCTGGTTCGGGAAGTCAGACCTTCCGGTGGCCACTATCCGGGCCCCCGCTTCCTTCGCGTCCCAGGGCCAGATCTCGGGGATCGGGTTGGCGCAGGCGAAGAGCATGGCATCCTTGGCCATCAATCGGACCCATTCCTTCTTGACCACGTCGGGGCCGGGTTTCGTGTAACAGTAGACCACGTCGGCGTCCTTGAAAAGAACCTCGGGGCCACCCTGGATCCCCTCGGGGTTGGTGGTCTGCGCGAAGTGCCACTTCACGTCGTAGGGGATGTCCTTGAGTTCCGTGCGCCCCTTGTGAAGCGTCCCCTTGCTGTCGGCCATGATCACGTTCTCAGGACTCACGCCGGCGCTGATGAGGATCCTGGCCGTGGCTATGCTGGCCGCCCCGGCGCCGAAGAAACGCACCTTGACCTCGTCGATCTTCTTGCCCGTTAACTTCAAACCGCTGAAAAGGCCCGCCAGGTTGACGGCAGCGGTGCCCTGCTGGTCATCGTGCCATACGGGGATCTTGCAATCCTTGCGCAGTTCGTCCAGTACGTAAAAGCACTTCGGCTGCGATATGTCCTCGAGGTTGATGCCGCCGAAGGACGGCGCCAAAAGCCTTACGGCCTCGATGATCTTGTCGGGGTCCTTCGTGTCCAGGCAGATGGCCACGGCATCGACGCCGCCCAGGTACTTGAACAGAAGCGATTTGCCCTCCATGACCGGCATACCCGCCTCGGGCCCTATGTCACCAAGGCCCAGGACCCTCGTGCCGTCGCTGACCACGGCGACCATGTTGCCGCGGTTGGTGTATTCGTAGGAGAGGTTCACGTCTTCCTTTATCGCCTTGCAGGGCGCGGCCACACCCGGGGTGTACCAGATCGCGAAATCGCCTATGTCCCTGATGCAGCATTTGGGCGCCGTCTGCATCTTCCCCTTGTAGAAGGGGTGAAGTTTCATCGCGTCCTCCGCCGGTTTCTGCGCCTTCGCCAAAAGTTCTTCCTTACTCGGCATACTTTAACGCCTCCTTAGTGTTCGTTCCGTCCGGTCCTGTTAACGCCACTCCCGCCTCTTTCGGCGGGAGGGGCCTGTCCGTTCCGTTATTGTACTTCCCAGCCCCGGAGCCTGCCTACTTCACCTTGACCGTCTTCGGGGCGCACATGGCCTTCAGGTCCATGTAGCGGTCGAATTCCTCGGCGCTGAGGTAACCCAGGGCCAGGGCGGCTTCCTTGAGGGTGGAACCGTCGTTATGGGCCTTCTTGGCTATCTCGGCGGACTTGTCGTAGCCGATATAGGGGTTGAGCGCCGTGACGTTCATGAGGGAATTCTGCACAAAGTGGGTGATCTTCTCCTCGTCGGCCTCGAGCCCTGCGGCGCAGTGGTCGTTGAAGGACTTCATGGCGTCGGCCAGGAGCCTTCCCGACTGGAGGAAGTTGTATATCATGACGGGCATGTAGACGTTGAGTTCGAAGTTGCCCTGGCTCGCGGCAAATCCCACGGTGACGTCGTTGCCGAGCACCTGGGCCACCACCATGGAGACGGCCTCGCACTGGGTCGGGTTCACCTTGCCAGGCATGATGGAGCTGCCCGGCTCGTTGGCGGGGATGATGAGCTCCCCTATGCCGCAACGGGGGCCCGAGGCCAGCCAGCGTATGTCGTTGACTATCTTCAGAAGGTCGGCGGCCAGGGCTTTCATGGCGCCGTGGACGAAGACCACCTCGTCCTTGCTCGTCAGGGAGTGGAACTTGTTGACGGCGGTCTTGAACTTCTTTCCCGTCAGGGCGCCGATCTGGGCGGCCACCTCTACGTCATAACCCTCGGCTGCGTTGAGCCCGGTGCCCACCGCCGTGCCGCCGAGCCCCAGGTCCTTGAGGTACTCGATGCTGGAAGTCAGCATCTCCTCGGAGCGCTCGAGCATCCTGACCCAACCGCTTATCTCCTGCCCCAGCGTGAGGGGCGTGGCGTCCTGCAGGTGGGTCCGGCCCGTCTTCACCAGGTCCTTGTACTGACTGGACTTGGCCTCGAGGGTCTTTTTGAATTCCCGGAGCGATGGGAGAAGCAGGTCCTCGACCTGGAGGACCGCCGCTATGTGCATCGCCGTCGGGAAGGTGTCGTTGGAGCTCTGGGATTTGTTGACGTGGTTGTTGGGGTGTACCTTGGTCTCGCCATCGCCGAGGATCTGGTTGGCCCTGTTGGCGATGACCTCGTTCAGGTTCATGTTGCTCTGGGTACCGCTGCCGGTCTGCCACACGGCGAGACCGAAGTTGCCCTCATGTTTGCCCTCGAGGATCTCGTCGCAGGCCTGGGTTATGGCCTTCGCCCTGGTGTCGTCGAGGACGCCCAGTTTGTTGTTGGCTATGGCCGAGGCCTTTTTGAGGATCGCGAAGGCCCTTATGATCTCCTCGGGCATCTTCTCCAGGCCGATCTTGAAGTTGTCTATGCTCCGCTGGCTTTGTGCGCCGTAGAGTTTGTCGGCGGGGACGCGGACTTCCCCCATGCTGTCCTTTTCTATCCTGTACTCCATGTCGCCCTTACCTCCCTGCCCGGACCGGGCGCGAGGGACCGCGCCGCCGTCCAGGTCGTTTTATTTTTGATCGCTTTTCGAAGCGGGGTGAGCCCGGATCCTAGCCGTAGAGTTCCTTGTTGCGGGCATCGGCGCTCTTTCTTATCTCGGCGTAGATGCTCTTGCCGTGGCTGTCCATGCCCACCACCAGGGGGCCGAATTTCCTGGCCCTCAGGATCCAGAGCGCCTCCGGTACACCATGCTCCAGGAAGTAGACTCCGTCGATCTTCTCTATGCCCTCCGCAAGAGAAACGGCACACCCCGGCGCAGCCTGGAAGTAGACCTGGCCGCTCTTGGCGAACTGCTTCAGGCTGTCCTCCGCCAAGCCGCCCTTGCCAATGATACCCCTCACACCCAGGCGGGCGACCATTTCGTGGTAGGGTTCCATCCTTATGCTCGTAGTCGGACCTATCACGACCAGGTCGTAACCACCATCGTCACGCTTTTTGACCACCGGCCCCGCGTGGAATATCGCCGCGCCGTTGAAATCCACCGGCAGAGCCTTGCCTTCGTCGAGGTACTGCTTAAGGGTGAAATGACCCATGTCCCTCGATGTGTATATCGGGCCCCTGAGGTAGACCACATCGCCCACATGAAGGCTTCTGATCTCTTCTTCGCTTAGAGGTATATCCAGGATCTTGTCGGCCATCTTCCTCACCACCCTAAAGTGTCGTCTCAACGCGGCCGTCAGGGTACATCCTGACGCCCGCTCTGCGCGCCGTCCAGCAGTGGAAGGTTATCGCCGCGGGAGCTATCGCCGTGTGCGTTGACGCCCCTTCGATCTTCACCGCCAGCAACGTCGTCTTGCCGCCCGTCCCCGCCGGGCCTATGCCGAGGCTGTTAGCCGCTTCGTAAAGCTCCTTCTCGAGCCTCCCGTAAAGCGGGTCGGGGTTCACGTCGTCCCAACGCCTCACGCTCACGGCCTTCCTCGCCAGTTTGCAGGCCACGTCCATCTGGCCGCCGAGGCCTATGCCTATCGCCGCCGGAGGGCAGGGCTTGCCGCCACCCTTGATGACCGCGTCAAGGACCCACCGCTTCAACCCGGCGTAGTCGTTGCCCTTCTCAAGCTTGGCCACCGTGAAGATCTGCATGGCGTTGGCCAGTTCCGCACCGCAGCCTTTGAAGCTGACCAGCATGTCAAGGTATTCCTGGTCCGGCACATAATCGATCTCAAAGTTGGGCACGCCCACCCCCGAGTTGTCACCGGGGTTCTCCCGCGTCAGGGGGTGAACCATGCTGGGTCGTAGAAGCTGACGGTTGGTTCCCCTCACCAGCGCCTCCGCCCAGACCTTCTTCAGGTCGCAGCCGGGCAGGCTCTTGTCGCCAAAACTGACGTACACCGTCGGGAAACCGGGAGACTGACAGACGGGCTTCACCTTCTCACCGGCCATCCTCTCGTTCTCAAGCATCGCCTGGAGCATGCTCTTGGCCGTATCGTTCGTCTCCTCGGCAAAGGCCTTCTCCATCAACGCCCGAACGTCCGGGGATATCGTCGTCGTCGACCGGTAGATCATGTCGTCGACGATCTTGCCCATTGATTCAACGTTCCACAAATGAATCCCTCCTTGTGGGGAATACTCTCCCCTTTTTCCTTGAGAATAGGGTTGATCCCGAAACAGGCTGGGAAAAATTATTTCCCCCTTCGCCCACGGGGCTATCTTTATCGCACCCCCATCAGAAGTCTCGGGATGAACATCGCAATATCCGGGATAAAGGTCACCAGGAAAAGTCCTATGACCAGCAAGACGACAATGGGCATAACTCTTTTGATCAACCTCGACAGGCTCACCTGGCAGATCTCCGCCGCGACGTAAAGGGTAAGCGCGACAGGCGGCGTGACAAGGCCGATGGCAAGGTTCGTGACCATCAAGGCCCCGAAAAAGATGGGGCTGATCCCGAAGGCATGCACCGCCGGCAGGAGCAAGGGTGCGAAAAGGATGATCGCCGGCGAGGGGTCCATCAGCATTCCGGCGACCAGGATGATCAGGTTGGTTACCACAAGGAATATCAAGGGGCTGCTGATGTTGTCCAGGATGACCCTGGTAAAGGTCTGGGGGATCTGCTCCCTTACGAGGACCCAGCCGAACAGCACGACGCCCCCCACGACGAACATGATCGTGGCGGAGGTGATGGAACTCTTGAGGAATATCTCCGGCAGGTCCCTGAGTTTGAGGGTGCGGTAGATGAACAGGCCCACAATCAGGCTGTAGACGGCGGCGACGGCCGCCGCCTCGGTGGGCGTGAATATACCCGAATAGATGCCGCCCACGATGATTATGGGTGTGAGCAGGGCCCAGGCCGCTTTTCTCGTACTGGTGAACACCTTGGACCATTCGAACTTCGTGCTGCTTCCGTAACCCTTTTTACCTGAATACCAGTAACCGTAAAGGATTATCAGAATACCGAAGAGGACCCCCGGCCCGATACCTGAAAGGAGAAGGGCACCGATGGAGGTATCGGTGGCGGCCCCGTAAACGACCATGGGGATGCTTGGCGGGATAAGGATGCCAATGGGGCCCGCCGAAGCGATGATAGCGGCGATGAAATCCTTGTCGTAACCGGATCGTTCCGATTCGGGGGCTATGACGGCCCCTATGGCCGAAGCCGTGGCAGCGCCTGAGCCGGACACGGCCCCGAAGAACATGCAGCCCAGGGTCGTCACGGTGGAAAGGCCCGCCTTGAGGTGGCCCACGAGGCTGTTGGCAAGGTCAACTAGCAGTTTTGAGGCCTTCCCCGAACAGAGCAGGTCGCCGGAAAGGATGAAAAGTGGAATGGCCAGCATCGTGAAGTTGTTCATTCCGGCGAAAATCCTAGGTGCCGTGATGGTGAGCATGAAAAGGTCCCCCGAGATCGCCAGGTAGAGCAACGAGGAAAGGCACATCCCGATGGCGATCGGCACGTTCATCAGCAGCATCCCGAAGAAGGAAAGGCCGAAGATCCATAGTTCCAAGGCAGATCACCTCACTATGTCCCGAACAGACCTGGCCAGCTGTTCGAGGCTCACTAGGAGAAGCAGGAACCCTGTGACGGGGACCGCGGCATAGATCAAGGCCAGCGGGAAGGCCCCGAATTCGCAATGGGTGGTCCAATTGGAAGCCGTGAAGTGGTAGCCGCTCCAGGTCAGGATAAGGCTGAAGACCAGCACGAGCAGGGCCACCATGACCTTGACCCAGTCCTGGGCCTTCTGTGACTTGATGCCCTGGACGACCAGGTCGACCGAAAGGTGCCGGCCAGATTTCAGGGCTATGACGGAACCAAAAAGGGAAAGCCACACGAAATTATACCGGGCCATCTCCTCGGTCCACGCCGCCGGGATGTGAAGTATGAAACGATTGAGTACCTGAAAGAACACCAGCCCTACGAGGACGAACATAAGGACCGTCGTCAGGATCTCAACAGCTTTCATGAGAAATCGATCATAAAACTCAAATGATTTCATAGCGTAACCCCCGAAAGGACGCCACTGACGGCGCGGATCGGCCGTCAGTGGCTTTTTTGTACTTCCCCTTATTTAAGCTTGTTGATCTTCTCGACCATTTCCTTCCACTGGGGATACTTGTCGTACACAGGCATGACGGCCGCTCTCCACTCGTCCTTGTCGGGGACAAAGTAATGCATGCCGTTCTCCTTGAGGAAAGCCGTGTCGGAGGTATCCTCCTTCTCCGCTTCGGCACGCTGCCATTCGGCCGCTTCCTTAGCCGCCTCGAGGACGGCCTTCTGGTCCTCGGCCGAGAGGGCCTTGAAGGTCTTGGCGCTCATCAGCATTGGTTCGAGGAGGTAGTGGATCTCGTTCTGGCAGGTGAACTTGGCGACTTCGTAGTGTTTGCTCTTCCTGACGTTGATCGGCCCCTGGATCTGGGCATCGATGGCCCCGAGCTGCAGGGCCGAATAGACCTCGCCGAAGGCCATGGGGGTCACGACGGAGCCCAGCATCCCGCCGGTCTCTACGAACACGGCGGAAGGCTGCACGCGGAGCTTGATCCCCTTCATGTCTTCCGGGGTCTTGACCGGGACCCTGGAGACGACGTTGTAAAGGCCGTTGTTGAACACGGTGATGACCTTGATCCCCTTGGCCTCAAGGGGGGCAAAGATGGCCTGGCCGAGTTCTCCGTCGACGACCTTCCAGGTATGCTCCCAGCTGTCGAAGATATAGGGGAGTGAGACAACGCCCACGTTGGATTCAAAGGATTCCAGGACGCCCTGCCACACGAGGCAGACATCGAGCTGGTTGGCAGCGACCATCTGGGCCAACTGGGTCTGGTTGCCCAACTGTCCGTTCGGGTAGACCACGACCTCGATGCGGCCGTTGGTCTTTTCCTTCAGCAGTTCGCCGAAACGGACGGTCCCCAGGTGGTAGGGGTGGTTTTCGGGCATCTCGTGGCCGGCTCTCAGCTTGATCTCAGCGGCATCAGCCCGCTGCGAGACAAAGGCCATACCCAAAACAGCGCAAAAAACGAACACGGCTACAAGCAAAACGGAAGTCCTTCGTGCCATTGCCTATCCCTCCTGTAATATGATTTGCCCAACGGAACGATTCGCCTTTCCTCCGCGGATCACCTCCACTCCCCCGAATGGGTCTCACCGCTTTCGGCTGGATCCGAGTCCGAAGGCCCTGGATCGTGCGTGTTCCAGAACCAATGATATATTTATCGGGGCAGGGTAAAAGTCTTTTGTACTTTATTAACACGCTTCGCAAGTTACGAAAGCCGGGCCAAGGCGCTACATTTCGGGTATCAGCGGTGAGAGGACGGGCGCGCCCTGGCCCGGCTTGAGGGGAATCTTTCACATCAACACCTGGAGGCGAAGGTTTGTTCCTTAAGAAGTCACTCCCTATCCAGCACAAGATAATGCTTCTCATCGTGAGCCTCGTCAGCGTCACCTTGATAACGGCCGGGGTTTTCTTCGAGAGGGGGATCATACCTTCTTTCGAGGAGAAGCAGGCGCTCCACGCCAGGGATATCGCCTACACCGTTTCGCAGATACCCCTGGTCAAGGAACAGATCGACAAGCCGAACCACAAGGCTGTGACTCAACCAATCCTGGACAGCATCATTGAAGGCACCAACGTGAAGCTCATCCTCCTCATCGGCGGACGGGACGCCCAACCCGTGATCGAGGGCATCCCCTTTTCGACGCTCCCGGAGGTGACCACCTTCGGGCCGATCGTAAGGGCCTACCTTCCCGTCCACAGGGACGGGGCGAAGGTCGGGGCGGTGGCGGTTTACCTCTGGTCCCGGGATATAAAGACCAAGACCTGGGAATTGCGCAAAAAGATCATCCTCTCCGTCATTTTCGGGCTCATCCTGGGCACCTTTTTCGCCCACCTCCTCTCGAAAAATATCAAAAGGTCCATGCTCGGCATGGAACCCTACCAGCTGGCGGCCCTCCTCAAGGAGCGGGAGGCCTTCCTGGAGACCGTAAGGGAAGGGATAATCGCTATCGACCGGGACGGGAAGATCATGTTCGTCAACCAGCAGGCCAAGGAGATCCTCGGGGTCCCGGAGTCGGAGGTCATGGTGGGGCACCTAATCGAAAAGTACGTCCCCAACTCCAGGCTGCGGCGGGTCCTGGCCTCGGGGGAACCCGAATACGACCGGGAACAGAACCTGGGGGGGGCCAGGATCTTCACCAACCGTATCCCCATACGGTCCGGGAACAGGATCCTGGGGGCCATAGCGAGTTTCCGGAAGGCCGACGAGATCCAGACCCTCGCCGAGGAACTGACGGGCGCCAGGAAACTGGCCGAGGTCCTCAAGGTCCAGAACGAACTGCTCCGGGTTCACAAGCACGAATACCTGAACAAGCTTCACGCCATCTCCGGGTCGATCCAGTTGGGGGACTGGGATTCAGCCCTGAGGCTGATCCACAGCGAATCTGACTCCCAGCAGGAGATGATCGGGAAGATCCACGAGACCATCAGGCAACCGGAGATCGCGGGGTTGCTGATAGGTAAGATCAGCAGGGGCAGGGAACTGGGCGTGGACCTCGAACTTGACAATCGAAGCTCCCTGAAGGAACACCCTTCGGTCGATACCAACTCTCTTATCGTGTGCCTCGGAAACCTGATCGAGAACGCCACCGAAGCAGTCCAGGAGCCGTCGGCGCCCAGTAAGAAGGTATCGGTGTTCCTCGAGCACACCGACAAGGAGCTGGTCGTCGAAGTGACCGACACCGGCGTCGGCATCCCGGCTGAAGACAGGCCCTACCTCTTCGAAAAGGCTTTCTCGAACAAGGCGGGGGGCAAAAGAGGGTACGGGCTTTTCCTTGTAAGATCCGTCGTGGTGTCCTATGGTGGGTCGATAGATTTCGAATCGACCGTGGGGGAAGGAACCCGTTTCAGGGTCGTTTTCCCCGAGGAAGGGGACTCCGCCTGAAATGATGACCCGGATACTGATAGTCGAGGACGACCCCCTGGTCCTTGAACTGCACAGGCAATTCGTCTCGACGATGGAGGGTTTCACCGTCGCCGGCACCGCCACCGGCGGCAGCCAGGCCCTGGAATTCCTGGAGAACAACCCCGTGGACTGCTTGCTGCTGGACATCTTCATGCCCGATTTCGACGGGTTGGAACTGTTGAAAAGGATGAGGGAAAGGGCCGTCGATACCGACGTGATCATCATTTCCGCCGCCAACGAGGGGGACAAGGTCAAGGAAGCTCTCAGGCTGGGGGCCTTCGGCTACCTCCTCAAGCCTTTCCGGTACGAGAGGTTGAGGTCCATGCTCTGCGCCCTCAAGGAACACCAGGAGGAGATCCGGCGGAAAAAGGTCGTCGGCTCCCAGGAAGATATCGACCGGGCCTTCGACCCGGGCTTGAAGGCAGCGGACACAAGACTCTCCTACCCGAAGGGCATACAGGAGAACACCCTGGACCTGGTAACGGCGGCGCTCAAATCCATGGGGAAGCCCTCCTCGGCCGCCGAGGTCGCCGAAAGCTCCGGCATTTCAAGGGTGACGGTCCAGAGGTACATCAACTTCCTGAAGAGGACCGGGCGCATCCTGGAGGAGGTCGAGTACCAGAAGACCGGGAGGCCCCTCAAGCGCTATTCCCTGATCTGAACCGGAGCGTTCATACCTCGAGGATCGTTCCCGCGGCGGCCCAGGCCACGTCCCCGGCCTTGGCGGAGAGGGCGCAAAGGGCCTTGAGCCCCGTGCAGTGGCAGGGGCGCCACTTCTCGACGTTGAAGCGGCTCACCAGTTCCGAGGTGACCCGGTCCACGAACTCGGGCGCCTGGTCCCCCAGGTGCATCCCGCCCAATACCATGTGAAGATCCCTGGTTCCGAAACGGGCCGAGACCTCCTCGAGAATGTTCACGACGCCGGCATGGGCGCAGCCGAGGATGACGCTCAAGCCCCTTTCTCCCTTCACCGCCATCGATATATCGTCGGGGAAGGGGTCCGGTCTCCACTCCTCGCCGTCGGGGACGACCAGCCTGGAGGGCGGGTTCACGAACTCCGGGTCACGGCGATCCAGGGGGACCTCGACGGCCCAGAGATTCCCGGTGACCTGCGCGAGGCCCTCGACGGGCCTGAAGTCCACGCCCCCCCTGTTGATATGGCACCCGGTGAACCGCACGGACCCGTCCTCCCTTCGGCCGTGGGCCATCCCGATCTCGGGATGGGCCCAGACGGGGATGTCCCTCGAGCGAAGGAGCAATTTCTGGAGACCACCGGTATGGTCGAAGTGACCGTGGCTAAGGACGACATGATCGATATCGCCGGGGGAGAACCCCAGGCTCTGCAGGTTGTTCAAAAGAGCATCCCCGCCCTGCCCCGTGTCCATGAGCACCGAGGTCCCGCCGTCGACGGCGAGGACGGCCAGCCCGTGCTCCGCCATCATCTTCCATGAACCGGCGAAGTTCTCCACGATCACCACAATTTTCATCTCAACACCCCGATCTTTTTCATTTCACCAGCCAGGGCTCGAATACCGGGCCCCTTTCAAGGATAGACCCAGGCCGCCCCGGTGTCATCTCATCCCGTAACGCCCGCTCCAGGGTCTGTCGACGGGGGATAAAAAAAGTCGCCCCCTTTTTGGGGGCGACCCGTCCTTCGACGTGCTACTTGTTGTCCCTGGGCTTCCAGAACTTCCAGACATTGCCGACCAGGTCGGGGCCGGGCTTGAGGGTGGTCTTGCCGGGCTGCCACCCCGAAGGGGTGACCTCCTTGCCCTTGGTCTCGCGGACCAGCTGGAAGGCCTTGATCTGGCGAATGGTCTCCTCGACGTTCCTTCCCACGGGAGGGGTCAGGACCTCCATGCCCTGGATCACGCCATCGGGGTCGATGATGAAACGGCCGCGCAAATCGACGCCGGCCTTTTCGTCGTAGACGCCGTAGACCTTTCCGAGGTTGCCGCCCGCGTCGGAGATCATCGGGAAGGGTACTCCGCCTTCTACCATCTTTGAAAGTTCGTTATCGTTCCAGATCTTGTGGACGAACTGGCTGTCGACGCTCACAGAGTAGACGTCCACTCCCAGTTCCTGGAATACGGGGTATTTGTCGGCGACCGCCGACACTTCCGTCGCTCAGACGAAAGTGAAGTCACCGGGGTAGAAGCAGAGCACTACCCATTTCCCAAGCGAATCGGACAGCTTGACGCTGCCGAACTTGCCCTTGTGGTAAACGGGGGCCTCGAAATCCGGGGCCTTCCTTCCCACCATGACTGTCATACCTTGTACCTCCTTCTTTGCTGGTCCCGCTTTCTCTTCCGGTGCCGGTTCCGGCTCTCCTACGAGCGCTCCCGTCGGGCGAGCGCAGCCGATCTCCTTTTCCTCCAAGGAATACACCTCCCGATGTCAGATTTTCAACCTGAAATAATTCTGGAAATCATTTACAGGTAACATGATAGCATATTCTTCAAGTTTAGTGGAAGACGCCGTCACCGGGGGCAGCGTCCAACGCTCACCTCGACATGCGCATCTCCAGCCACTCCAGGCAGGTCCGGACGCCGAATCCGGTGGCCCCTTTTCGGTAATAACCGTACTCCTCGTCGGAAGTATCCACGCCGGCGATATCCAGGTGCAGCCACTTTATGCCTTCCCCGACGAACTCCCGCAGGAACATGGCCGCCGTTATCGCACCGCCGTACCTCCCCCCGCTGTTGAGCACATCGGCGATCTCGGAGCGGATCTTCTTCTTCAGGCGGTCGTCGTCCATGGGCAGTTCCCAGAACCTCTCGCCCGTCTTCGCCGAGGCTTCCCTGAAGGAGGCGACCAGTTCACGGTCGTTGCCGAAGGCGCCGGCCGTGTAGGGCCCCAGGGCCACCACGCAGGCGCCCGTCAGGGTGGCCATGTCGATGATGACCGAGGGCTTGCTCCCTGACGCGTAGGCCAGCACGTCGCCGAGGACGACCCTCCCCTCGGCGTCGGTGTTGTCCACCTCGACGGTCTTGCCGTTGAACATCCTGATGACGTCGTCCGGCCGGTAGGCCCCCCCGCCGGGCATGTTCTCCGCCGCGCCGGCGAAGCCGTGGACCTCGAAGTCCGGCCTGGTGCCGGCGACGGCCCTCATGACGGCCAGTACGTTGCAGGCCCCCGTTTTATCGCCCTTCATGCTCCTCATGTAGTCCCCGGGCTTGATGTTGAGACCCCCGCTGTCGAAGGTGATCCCCTTGCCGACGAAGGCTACCCGACCCTTCGAAACCCCTTCGGGGCGGTAGGCGAGGTGTACCAGCCTCGGGGGGTTGTGGGAGCCGGACCCGACGCTGAGGATCCCGTTCATCCCCATTTCGCGCATCCTGGTCTCGTCGAGGACCTCGCAGTCGAGCCCCCACTCCTCCGCCATGGCCAGGGCCTTCCCGGCCAAGGCCGCCGGGCTTATCACGTTGCCAGGCTCGTTGGCCAGGTCCCTGGCGTAGTTCTGGGCCGCCGCCCGCAGGGAACCCTTCTCGAGGGATGCCGCATCGGCACCGTGCACCAGCAGTTCCTCCAGGGGTTCCGGTTTTTCCACCGGCTCCACCTGGGTCTTGTATTTCTCGAAAGCGTACTCGGCGAGGAGCGCCCCTTCGGCGAGGGCGGCAACGACCTCCGGGGTCGCGGCCTCGCCCGAGAGGGCCATCATCTTCACCCGCCGGTCCTTGCCGGCCTGCCTCACGGCGAGGGCCATGCCCCGGCGCCACCGGTCGAGGGGAAGGGGCCCGTCGCCGCCTCCAAGGCCCGCGAGGTAGACGCTCCCCACGGGGCCCCGCTCGAGCTCCACGGCGAGGATGCTGTCCTCCTTGCCGGTGAATTTGAGCCTTGAAGCCTTCATCTTAACCAGGGCCGCCGCCTCCGGCACAAGCTGGTCCAGGAGGTCCATCCCGCCCTCAGGTACAAAAAGGACCATGGCATCGCCGCCCCACTCGGAGGGCCCCAGACCGGTCGTCGCTATTCGCATAGCCGCACCTCCACTCAAGATCTCATTCCTGCCGACCGACCAACAATATCATATCCCGGCGGCGTCGTGGAGATACCCCTTCGCGACCCTCGGGGTATAATGAGCTGACCCGGTGGGCCTCTGCTTCGCTCAAGGACTGAACCTCCGCCGGGGGAGGTGACCGTCATGGGCCTTCGGTTCTTCGCCGGTTTCGACATTGGTTCAGCGGCCGTTCACCTCGCCGTGATGGGTGGCGACCGCTCCATCGCCTTTTCGCCCCAGCCCCGTCTCCACCGGGGCAAACCACTGGAGGCCCTGAAAGTGGCCCTCGCTGAGGTCGCGGCCCTTTTCCCACGGGGTTCGCTGACATCTACATCCTTCACGGGCATCGGCTCGACGCACTTCCCCGAAGCCTTCCCAGGGATCCTCAGGGAGTTCGACAGCGTATGCATCGTCCGCGGCGCCCGGTTCGTCGAGCCCGGATGCGAGGCCATACTGCACCTGGGTGCCAGGGACGCCTTCTTCTTTCACGTCGCCGGCGACAGGCTCGACCCGGTCGTACTTGACTGGGGCACCAGCAGCAAGTGCGGGGCCGGTTCGGGCACCCTCCTGGAGAAACAGGCCCGACGGCTCTACCCGGACCGGGGCGGCAACCTGGGTACCCTGAGGGAAACCCTCGAAACGGCCGCGGCGGAAGCCTCCCGCCACCCGGGGGCGGCGCCCTACAACGCCCGGTGCGGCGTCGTGCTCCAGTCGGACCTCATCCACGACCAGAACGAGGGCCGGCCGAGGGACCTGATCATGGCCCGCCTCTTCCGGACCATCGCCTCCAACATCGTCCAGGACGTCATCGGCAACAGGGAGGTGAAGCCCGGCGCCCGGATGGCCCTAACGGGCTGGCCCGCCGGCTGCGCCCCCCTGCTGGATCACATCAGGGCGCTCACGGCCTTTGACCTGGCGCGGCCCGAACACTTCGCCAACGTGGGGGCCGTCGGGGCGGCGCTGCTCGCCATCGAGAGGGGCGACCGCTACGTGCTGGAAGAAGGAGAGGTCGACGAGGCCGTCCGGGTAGCCCGCTCGAAGAGGCAGTACCTCCCCTCCCTGAAGGCCTCCCTCGGGAGGGTCCACATCCACGCTCCCGCCCCGGCGGAGCCCGCCGGCTGCGCCGCTGCCGTCCCCGGAGGCGGGGAGGTGGTGGTCGGCGTCGACGGCGGGTCCACCACCACGAAGGCCGTGGTCCTCTCCCTCGCCGAAGGCCGCATCCTCGGGAGCAGGTACATCCCCACCCACGGCGACCCGCTGGGCGCCCTGGCCGATATCATGGGGCACCTGTCGAAAACCCTGGGGGAATTGCCCGTGGCGGGCCTCTGCACCACCGGGTCGGCCAGGAAGCTCTACGAAAGGGTCCTGGCGAGCCCCTCGCTCCGCCGGGCCCTGGAAGAAGAGGGCAACCACGTCCCCGACGCCGCCGTCGACGAGATAACCTGCCACGCCGTGGGCGCCCGGTCCATGGACGAAGGGGTCGACACCATCTTCGAGATCGGCGGGCAGGACATGAAGTTCACCACCTTCCGGCGTGACGGCGACAGGGTCACCGACGAAGTGGACGAGGCGAGGATGAACTACTCCTGCCAGGCCGGAGCCGGCCAGACCCTGGAGAACATGTCCACCATCCTGGGGCTGGACGTGGCCGGTTCGCTCCAGGAATCCGCCCTCGAGGCCGAGCGGGTCCCCGTGATCGACGCCACCTGCGGCGTCTTCATGGAACTCGAGGAGCAGCGCCTCATCGCGGAGAACCACTCGGCACCGGAGATAGCCGCCGCGATAGTCAGGGCGACGGCCTCCAGCTACTTCAACAAGTTCGTCGGCGGCACGAGGCTCGTCGGCCGCCGGTGCTCCTGCCAGGGGGGGCCGGCCCTAGGCAAGGCCTTCCTGGCGGCCATGGCGGACGTGACGGGCCGGGATATCCACGCCTACCCGGGGAGGGAGCTCATGGGCGCCCTGGGAGCCGCCCTTTTCGTCAGGGAGAGCGTCCTCTCGGCCCGGAGGGAGGGCCGGAAGACGGCCTCCTCCTTCAGGGGCTGGGACGCCGCCTCCGGGGGCTTCAGCCACCAGGAGACGACCTGCCCCGCTCACTTCGGCGCCCGGTCCTGCGGCAAGAGGGAGTGCAAGCTCAAGGTCTACACCATCGGCGGCGAGGAGATAGTCACGGGCGGGTTCTGCCCCCTGGGCGACAGCGAGGGCTCCGGCCGGGCCCGGCCGGACTACGTGGCCCTCTTCCACTCGCTGGTGGAAAAGCATTTCCAGGGACTCCCCCTGGGATCCCTCGGCGCCGTGGAGCGCGACGGCAGGCCCAGGGTGGGCATACGGAGGGCGACCTCGACCATCGGGGGGAGGGCCGTCTGGTCCTCGGCCCTTTTCTCCTCCCTGGGCTTCCTCCCGGTGCTCACGCCCGTCTCGAACGAAGAGATCTCCCGGCTGGGCCTGAGGCACTCCCCCACGGACTTCTGCGTGGCGATGAAGCTTTCGGCGGGCCACACGGCGCTGTTGGCCGCCGATGAGGGAGTGGACCATATCTTTATCCCCAGCCTCATCAGGCGAGTCCGCGATAAAACGCCCTCCCACATGTTCTGCATCTACACCGAGGCCGAGGGGTTCCTCCCCGAGGACGACCTGGGGCTGCCGAAGGGGAAGGTCATCCGCCCGGTGATGCACCTCGGCGACAGGAAGCAGATGGCCCGCTCACTGGAAAAGGAACTGGCCAGGGTCGGTCACCGCTTCTCCGGGCAGCAGATAAACGAGGCCCTCCGGGAGGCGAACGCCCGCGAGGAGGCCTTCAACGGGGAACTGGCCCGCCTGGGGGACGCCTTCCTGGAAAACCTCCGCCGGAACGACGAAAAGGGGTACGTCGGCATAGGCCGGGATTACGTCGTGCTCGACCCGGCCGCCTCGTCCGACACGGGGAGGATGTTCGCCACCGTCAGGGGTATGGCCTACATCCCCCAGGTCTTTTTGAGCCACCTCTACGCCGGGATCCCCCTCGACGACCTGGTGGACAACGAGTACTGGGAGCACAGTTCGGAGATCCTAAAGGCCTCCATCTTCACGGCGATGCATGAAAGGCTCTTCCCGGTGAGGCAGATGAACTTCGCCTGCGGCCCCGACTCGATCAAGTTCATCATGGAGGACGAGATCTTCCGGAGGGCGGGCAAACCCTTCCTGCACCTCCTCACCGACGCCCAGACCAACAACGCCCCCTTCGTGACCAGGGCCGAGGCCTTCGAGAGGGTCGTGGCCCGGTGGAAACCCAGGGAGGTCCCCTTGGAAAGGTTCTCCTTCGCCAGGCCTTCACCGTCCGGGGCCGAGAGCAGGAGGTGGCTGATCCCCTGGATGGGCAACGCCAGCACCCTCGGGGCGGCCGCGGCGGCCTACCGGGGGATAGACGCCGTCATAGCGCCCACCGACACGGCGGAGTCGCGGGAGGCCGCCGAGAGGCTCATCTCCACCGAGACCTGTTTCCCCCTGAGGGGGGTCCTGGGCGACCTTGTCGCCTTCCTTGAAAAAGAGGCCGCCGAGAAGGGGGCCGAAAGGGTCCGCGACGAGTACCTCGTCTTCATGCCCACCACGAGCGGCCCCTGCCGCTTCGGCAAGTACGCCGAGGTATTGGCCCTTTGCCTCGAGAACCTGGGCTTCGGGAGCATCCCGATCGTGTCGCCCACGTCGGAGACGGGCTACCTGGACTCGAAGTCCCTGGGGATATCCTGGTCCCTCCTGGCGACGACCGGCCTGGTCCGCGACGTCTACAACGCCATCAGGGCCTCGGACCTCTTCGACGACCTGGTGCTCCGCTTCCGCCCTTATGCCCGCGACAGGGAGGTTTTCCACGAGGCGGCCCGGGAGAGGCTCCGCCTGCTGGGGGAGGCCTTCCGCCGGGAGGGGACCTCGCTGAAGGGCATCGTCGACTGGGGCAGGAGGACGGCAGAGGTCTTCTCCTCCCTCTGCCCCAACCGGGCCGAACGGTTCCCCCTCGTGCTGTACCTGGGGGAGATCTACATGAGGCAGCACGACCCCTACACGGGCCACGCCGCCGAACTGCTCGAGAAGCAGGGCCTCGAACTGGTCCGGGGACCGGTCACGGAGTGGCTCCGGTACGTGGTCCACATAGCCCACAGGAAGAACCCCAGGCTGGAGTACAAGGCCGCCGCCCTCTACATGAACTTTGCCGAGAAGGTCATCGAACGGGGGATGGGGGGCGGCCTCGACGACAGGAAGGTGCTGCCCCACCCCGAGGACACCCTTCCCGAACTGGAGCGGGAGGGGATCTACCACCCCGACATCACCGGGGAGTCGTCCATATCCATCGGCCTCTTCAACTACTTCCTCTCCGACAGGCTCAACGAAGACCCCAGGAACCCCGTCTGCGGGGTCTTCCACGTGGGGCCCTTCACCTGCATGCAGGAAGGCGTCGCCACCGCCAGGATCAGGGGCATGCTCAAGGCGAGGAGAAAGGGCGACCCCGGCCTCGTCGCCCCGGTGATGCACGCCTCCTTCGGCGAGTCGCCCAACCCCAACCTCGAGGCTGAGATAGCGGTCTTCCGGGAGCAGTGCCTGCTCATGAGGAAGTCCCTGAAGGAGCCCCTGGCGGAAGTTCTTTAGACCCTCACCCCAGGGACCGGGCGGAGAGGACCATGGTCACGGCCCCGGCGGCCTGGACCAGCAGATTGTCGTACTCCCCCGGGGAATACCTCTCGGCGGCGGTCATGGCCGCCGCCGCAAGGGTGGCCTGGAAGAAGGTGACCCCCGCACCGGAAAAGGCCGCCGCGAAGGAGAGGCCCGCCGACAGGGAGGCCGCCAGGCAGGCCACGGTGCCGGCCCAGGTCTTGCCGAGGCGGGACCGGCTCCCGCCCCAGGCGGAACCGGCCATGGAAGCCCAGGGGTCGCCGAGGTTGGCCATGACCGTGACGGCGGGCCCGATCCCTCCGGGAGCGAGGGACGCCAGGGCGGCGCCCCAAAAGTACGTGGAAAGTCCGGAGAACCCCTTTTCCTCCCCCTCTTTGGCGATGGGCGAGGCGAGGCGGGCCAGCAGGGAACCGCCCCCGCCCCCGCGAAGCCTGGCGGCCTCGAGGAGGGCCAGAGCCCCCGCCGCGGCGAAGTTGCAGGCCCTGTACGCCCCCGGCCCCCACAGGGGGAAGACGACCAGGGGCAGTGCGAGCCCCGCCAGCCTGAGGGTTTTACGGGCCAGCGGCCTGGCGCCCCGGACCAAAAAGAGGGTCCCGGCGCCGGTGGCGGCTATCACCAGCAGCATCGGGCAGAACCACCCCGTCATCGTCAAGGCCTCCTTGCCCGGTCGGTGCGTTTAATGGTACAAGAGAACCCCAAGGCTGTGATGGTAACCACAAAAAGAAACGGTAGCCTTCGGAGGTGGCCATGGCTTTTCTGGAACTCGCCAGGAAGAGAAAGAGCGTCCGCTCCTACAGGGGCGACCCGGTGCCCAGGGAGGTCATCGACCGCTGCCTGGAGGCGGCCCGGCTCGCCCCGTCGGCCTGCAACTCCCAGCCCTGGAGCTTCGTCGTGGTCGACACCCCCCAGAGGCGGCGGGAGTTCGTCGAAGCGGCCTACTCGGGGCTCCACTTCATCAACTCCTTCGCCAAGGAGGCCCCCGTCCACATCGCCGTCATCAGGGAGAGGGCCAAGGCGACCGCCCGTTGGGGGGGCCTGGCCAAGGGCGTCGACTTCACCCTGATCGATATCGGCATGGCCTGCGAACACCTCGTCCTCCAGGCCGCCGAGGAAGGGGTCGGCAGCTGCATCATGGGGTGGTTCGATCAGGGCGCCGTCAAAAAAATCCTGGGGCTCTCCAGGGGCGCCAGGGTGGATATCCTGGTATGCCTCGGCTACCCGAAGCAGCAGGGCCCCGCCGTGAAGCAGAGGAAGACCCTGGAGGAGATCCGTCGTTACGCCTGAAGGGCCTCACACGCCCCCGGCCTTCAGCGCCCTCGCCGAGGGACAGGTCGAAAGCCCCCCCAGGGTGGTGCAGCGGAGTTCCCTGGGGAGCATCCTGCCCACCGACAGGACGGCGTCGACCGTCTCATCCAGGGGTACGGGATTGACGTACCCCCCCAGGATCAGGTCGGCACAAACAAAGGCCTCGGAAGAAGCGACGGCGTTCCTGGTGTGGCACGGGATCTCCACGAAACCCTGGACAGGGTCGCAGACGGAACCCATCCAGTTCTGGAGGAATATGGCGGCGGCGTCACAGGCCTGGGCGGCGCTTCCCCCGGCGTACTCCACCACCCCGGCGGCGGCCATCGCCCCGGCGGCGCCGATCTCCACCTGGCACCCGGCCACCTCGGCGGCGAAGGTGGCCCTGTTCGATATCACCAGCCCTATGCAGGAGGCCGCGAAGAGCACCTTGGCGACCTCCTCCTCCCCGAGGCCCATCTCCTGCCTCAATGTCACCGCCACGCCCGGTATCGTGCCGGCGGAACCCGCCGTCGGGGCGGCCACGACGAGCCCCCCCGAGGCATTCACGTGCATGGCGGCCAGGGCCCTTGCCGCTGCCCTGGTGTGAAGCCCCCCGAGGGCCAGGCCGCCCCGGGATTCGGCCTCCATGATGCCCTCGGCGACGGGGTCCATCAGCCTCATGGACAGGCCTTCGCCGGAAAGCCCCGCTCTCACGGATTCTTCCATTACCCGGTAACGCCTCTTCATTTCGTTCATGGCCTCTTCCCGGGAGAGTCCCAGCAGCGCTGCCTCGTAGCGCAACCCCGCCTCGCCGAGGGTCACCCCCTCCCTCCCGGCGTAGGAGACCATCGCCGAGGCATCGCTGAAAAGGGGCTCCCCCTTGGAGGGTAAGAAGACAGGTTCCAGGAGCCACAGCTCCCTCACGCCGCCGGCGAGGCGCAGCCCCTCGATCAGCCCCGCCGGGGGCTTTTCAAGGCAGGGGGCGTGAAAAACGATCAGCTCCTCGTGGCCCCACTCGCGGAGGGAGGAGCCGGCCAGGGTCAGCGCCCCCGCCTCCTCCCTCAGCAAGGGCAAGGCGCCTTCCTCGGCGAGGACCACCAGGTCCCAGGCGTCGCTTCGCAGGGAGAGACCGATGCCGTCCAGGGAGGTGACCTCCACGGCGCCGCCTCCCACGGACCGGGCGCCCAGGATGACCTTCCTGCCCGACGCGCCCTTGAGGAACACCTCCACGGCGTTGGGGTGATCCTTGTCCTTCAAGGATTTTATTGTGAAGGTGAGGTCGACTCCCTCTCCTCGGACGGCCTCAAGGGCATTCTTGTAAACGGGGTCGGTTATACCCCGGCCCATGATGCCCATGGCGAAGGCCCTGTCGCTCCCCTGCTGCCGGTACACCTCCGCGTAGGCTCCGGCAGGATCGAAGGCGATGTCCGCCTCGACGGGGCTCTCTCCCAGGGCGGACCGGGCGATCCTGCCGATATGGAACGACGCCGCCGTGTGGGAGCTCGACGGGCCGTGCATGACGGGACCGAGGACGTGGTTGAACAGGCTTGACGGACCCACGGGGGACCCTCCTTCCGGTACAGGTGCTGCAACACCTGTGGTGACCAGTATAAGGTATCCTTATCGTATAATCCTTGTACAAGACCAAAGAAAGGAGGGGTCATCATGCTGAAGAAGATCCTTGTCTGCGTTGACATGACCAGGATGGCCGATCACCTCATTGAATACGGGCATACCCTGGCCCACCGCCTGGGCGCGGAAGTGACCTTCATCAACGTCCTTCCCAGCTCGCTCATCTGGAAGGGGTACGGTACCTGGGTCAACCCCGACTGGTCCAAGGAGGCGGAGGAGAGCGCCCGCAAGAAGATCCGCTACCTCATCAAGCTGGCCGAGGACAAGCACCCCGACCTGCCGAAGGATGAGCACGAGATCCTGGTCGCCCAGGGCAATTCCGCCGAGGTCATCATCGAGACGGCGAAAAAAAACGACTTCAACCTGATCGTCATAGGCTTCAAGAGCGTCAGCGGCATACCGCAGTTGATGGTGGGGAGCACCACCACGAACGTCGCCCGGTACGCCCATTGCTCGGTGTTGATATACCGGCCCGGTTTCGACCCCTTCGAGGAAACGCCCCGGTGACACCGTGATACGCTGCTCCCGTGTCACCCTCACCCTCGGGGGGCGGAGGGTCTTCGACAGGATGACCCTGGCGGTCCCCCCGGGGGCGCGGGTGGGAGTCGTCGGCGACAACGGGGCCGGCAAGACCACTCTTTTCCGCCTTATCGCCGGTGAGGTCTCCCCCGACGAGGGGGAGATCTCCCTCCCGTCCCGGTGGCGCCTGGGGTACCTCCCCCAGGACCTCGTCGAGGTCGGCGACGGCCCCCTGCTGCAACTCCTCAAGGACAAAGCCGGCATAACCCGCGTCGAGGGGGAGCTCTCCGAGGTGCGCCACAGGCTCTCCGAACCGGGGACCCGCCCCGGGGAGAGGGCGGGCCTCCTGGCAAGGCACGAAAGGCTGGTCCACGCCTACGAAGCCCTGGACGGCTACGGCTTCGAGGCCATGGCGGCCAAGGTCCTGAATGGCCTGGGCTTCCGCCGGGAGGACCTGGGCCGCGAGGCGGGCGAATTCTCGGGGGGGTGGAAGATGCGGGTTTCCCTGGCGTCGATCCTGCTCTCCCGGCCCGATGTCCTCCTCCTGGACGAACCCACCAACCACCTCGACACGGAGAGCATGGAGTGGCTGGAAGGGTACCTGGCCTCCTACCGGGGCACCCTGATGGCCGTTTCCCACGACCGGCGGTTCCTGGACAAGCTCACCACCTCCACCGTGGAGGTCTCCGGCGCCGGTGCGAGGTCCTACCCGGGCAACTTTTCCCAGTACATCCAGAAGCGGTCCCTGGAACTGGAGGCGGCCGAAAAGGCCGCCCGGGAACAACAAAAGGAGATCGCCAGGACGGTCGCCTTCATCGAGCGCTTCCGCTACAAGGCATCGAAGGCCGCCCAGGTCCAGAGCAGGGTCCGTTCGCTGGCGAAGGTCGAGAGGATAGACCCGGGAGACCCCTCACGGAGGGTTTCCATGAGGTTCCCGCCATCGCCCAGGAGCGGCCTCGAGGTGATAAAGGCCGTCGGCGTGGGCCACTCCTACGGCGAAAAAACCGTCCTTTCCGGCGTGGACCTCACCGTCCGGCGGGGCGAGCGGGTGGCCCTGGTGGGGGTTAACGGCGCCGGGAAATCCACCCTGACTAGGCTGCTCAGCGGGCGGGAAAAGCCCACCCGGGGCGGCGTCACCCTGGGACATAACGTGAAAAGCGCCTTCTTCTCCCAGGAGAGCTCCGAAAACCTCGATTACGGCCGGTCCGTCTGGGAGGAGATAAGGAACGCCCCCTCCCCCTGCACGGAGCCCCAGCGGAGGAACCTCCTCGGCTGCTTCCTCTTTTCCGGCGGCGACATCGAAAAACCGGTGCGCGCCCTTTCGGGGGGCGAGAAGTCCAGGCTGGCCCTGCTGAAGATCCTCCTCAGGGAGACGAACCTGCTGATCCTGGACGAGCCCACCAACCACCTGGACATGGCCACGAGGGACCTCTTCCAGGAGGCCCTCCTCGGCTACGGCGGCACCATCGTGATCGTCTCCCACGACAGGGACTTCCTGGACGACCTGGTGACCAGGGTCATCGAGATAAGGGAGGAGAAGGTCCGCGACTACCCGGGCAACTACTCCTACTTCATAGAAAAGAGGGCTGAAAAAGAAGCCCGGGGAAACCTCCCGCCCCGAGACGGCTCCCCCTCTGAAGGTGCCTCCGAGGCCGACCCCCGGGAGAGGAAGAGGCTCGAGGCCGAGCGGAGGAACAGGCTTTACCGGGCCAGGAAGAAGTACCTCGAGGACCTGGGACCCCTCGAAGCGGGGATAGAAAAGGCCGAGGAGAGGATCGCCGCCATTGACCGGTCCCTCTCCGAACCTGAAACCCTGGCCGACCCGGAAAGGATCAGGAACCTGCTGCTGGAACGGGCGGACCTGCAAAAAAAGCTCCCCCCGATGCTGGAACGGTGGGAGGAGCTCATGGGTTCCCTTGAAGAAGCGGCCCGGGAGGCGCGGTGAGTCCGAAGGCAGCCCCTACCTCCCCAGGAGGGGCTCCGGGTTCACCATCATGCCCTGCAGGCAGAGGCCGAAGTGAAGGTGGGGCCCCGTGACCCTGCCGCTCCTGCCGCTGAGCCCGATCACATCCCCCGCTGAAACGACGTCGCCCTCCTCCACCAGCCGTTTCGAGAGGTGAAGGTAGACCGACACCACTCCCCCGCCGTGGTCCAAATAGACGCATCGCCCGGCGAAGTAGTGGTCCGCCGATAGGACCACCGTGCCGTCGGCGGCCGCCTTGACGGGGGTGCCCTCGGCGGCGCGGTAGTCCACGCCCCTGTGGGGGGCCCGGGGCTGGCCGTTCAGGATCCTCCTGAAACCGTAGGGGCTGGTAATGACGCCTCCGACGGGCCGGACCATGGGTATGGCCCACAGCCTGGCCGGTGTCACCGTGGAAAGGGCCCGGGCGGATTCATGCCGTTCCCGACCAATCCGCTCCAGGAGTTCCTTCGGGGGTGTGATCATCGTCTCGGGCAAGGTCAATTTCTCCGAAGGATACTCCACGTCGGCCACCCTGACCTGCCTCGAGACCGAGGCCCTTTCGCCTCCCCGGGAGTAACCTATGTCCAGGGTCTTCACCCCCGGTTTCGAACCGCCCACATCGGTCCCCAGCAGCGCCATGGCCTCGCAGCCCTCACCGACGGCCTCCATCTCCAGGGCCATTTCCTTGCCCTCCCAAAAGAGACGGACCTCCTCGAGGGGTTCCGCCGAGGAGATGTAGACCAGGAAGGGGCTGCCCAGGGTCGTCTCCTTGGGGGCCAGTATGGTCGGGTCCGCCGAAGGGTGGGCCGCCGCGGCCCAGGCGAGCAGGACCGCCGCGGCGACGGCCGGGGCCCAGATCCTCGACGAAGGCCTGCCCGAACCCGTCAATCCTTCGCGCACCCCGGGTCTCCCTCCACGTAGGATACGCTCAGCGAGGGCTTCTCGTTGACAATGAGCCTCAGGACATCGGGGCGGGCGTAGTGCCCCACCACGTCGAAGTCGTAACGGCTTTCGGCGATGAGGCCCATGTCGAGGTCGGCGAAGAGTATCTCCTCGCGGTCGCGGACGGGCCCGGCGAGGTACTGGCCGAGGGGGCCTATGATGGCGCTCCCGCCGGGGCACATGATGTCGGGCTGCCCCTCCAGTTCGGCGTAGCATGCCAGGTCCTCGGGGTACATCGACTTATGGACGTACTGGTTAACCGAAAGGACGAAGCACCGGCCCTCCAGGGCTATGTGCCTCATCGAGGCCTGCCACTCCTCTCTTGAATCGGCCGTCGGGGCGAGGTAGATGGTCGTCCCCTTGCCGTAGATGGCCGCCCTGGCGAGGGGCATGTAGTTCTCCCAGCAGACGAGCCCTCCCATCTTGCCGTAGGGGGTGTCGAGGACGGTGAGGGTGCTGCCGTCGCCTTCGCCCCAGATGAGGCGCTCCGACGCCGTGGGTTTCAACTTGCGGTGCTTGCCGAGGAGCCTGCCGTCGGGCCCGAAGTATAGGATGGTGCAGTAGAGGGTCCCCCCCTCGCGCTCGATGACGCCCATCACCAGGTAGGCCCCGTACTTTTTCGCGGCCTCGCCCAGGGCCAGGGTTGTCTCCGAGGGCACCTCCACGCTGTTCTCGAAGTACCTCCGGAAGTCCTTCCTCCCCTCGGGCGAGCGGCTGCCCACCACGGCCCCGAAGGTGAGCCCCCTGGGGTAGGCCGGGATGAAGGCCTCCGGGAATACAACGATCCTGGCGTGCTCCCTGCCGCAGTCCTCCATGAGGCCCAAGGCCTTTTCCAGCGTCCCCTGCCTGTCCATGATCACCGGGGCCGCCTGCACCACGGCGACCCTGACGGTTTTGTCCTTGCCCTCCATCACCATTCCCCTTTCGTCTATCCGTCGATGACCGCCAGGGCCTCTTCGATGGCCGCCCCGACGTCGTTGGCAAAACCTTCCCCTGAAAGGACGGCCCCCAGGGCCGACAGCAGGAGGACCACGTTCTTCCTGCTGGAGCCGCTGCCCATGAGCCCTATCCTTATGATCTTCCCCTTGAGGTCGCCGAGGCCGGAACCCACCTCGATGGAGTACTCCTCCATGAGCCTCCCTCTGACGACGGCTTCATCCACCCCTACGGGCATCCTCACCGACGTCAAGCTCGGCAGCCTGTAGGCGGGCTCCACCAGAAGTTCCAGGCCCAGGGCCTCCAGCCCCGCCCAGAGGGACTCCGCGTTCTTCCTGTGGCGGGCGAACCGGGCCTCGAGCCCCTCTTCGGCGATGACCCTCAGGCCTTCGTTGAGCCCGTAGATCATGTTGACTGGGGCGGTGTGGTGGTAGAACCTCTCCTGCCCCCAGTAGCGCATGATCATCGTCAGGTCCAGGTACCAGCTCTGGACCTTGGTCTTTCTCCCCTTGATGTGCTCCACCGCCCTGGGTCCCACCGTCACCGGCGCCAGCCCCGGGGGACAGCCGAGGCACTTCTGGCTGCCGCTGTAGACCATGTCAAGGCCGAGTCGGTCCACGGGGACCTCCATGCCGCCGAGGGACGTCACGGCGTCGACGATCATGAACATACCCGCCATGTGGGCCAGGTTGGCGATCTCGTCGAGGGGCTGGAGCACCCCGGTGGAGGTCTCGGCGTGGACTATCCCCAGGAACTTGGCGTCGGGGTTGGCCTTGACGGCCCTTTCGACATCACCGGGGTCAATGGGCCTGCCCATCGGGGCGTTGACCTCGACCACTTCGGCGCCGCATCGGCCGGCCACGTCCTGCATCCGGGAGCCGAAGACGCCGTGAGAGCAGATTATGGCCTTGTCGCCCCGCTCGATCATGTTCACGCAGGCCGTCTCCATGCCGGCGCTGCCGGTGCCCGACATGGCCACCGTCAGGTCGTTGCCCGTCTGGAAGACCATCCTGAGGAGGTCCCTGGTCTCGTCCATGATGGCGACGAAATCCCTGTCCAGGTGGCCGAGGGTCGGCTCGGCCATGGCCCTGAGGATCCTCCCCTCGACGGGCGTGGGACCGGGCCCGAGGAGGATCTTCTCGGGCACCCTTCTCGACTTCTCCGTCAGATCCATTTAAAACCCTCCCGCCATGAAGTATTTTTCAAAAAAACGGGCGCTCTCCTACGCTTCGCCGCCGGGGCCGGCCTCGGACTCGAGCAGGGCCTGCTCCCTCTTCCAGACCGCCAGGTTCCCCCAGGAATAGAGCCCCAGGGCGATCCAGATGCAGACGAAGGTTACCAGCGTGGGGAAGTCCATCGGTTCATGGAACACCCAGACCCCGAGGAAGAATTGAAGCGTTGGGGCAATGTACTGAAGGAAGCCCACGGTTATCAGCTTCAGCCTTCGCGCGCCGTAGGCGAACCAGAGCAGCGGCAGCGATGTCACCACGCCCGTCGAGACCAGGAGAAGGTCCATACCCACGTCGCCGGCCATGAAGGTCCCCGTATAGCGGACATCGCCGAGGACCAGGAAGAGCAGCGCCGGCAGTGATAGGTAGACCGTCTCGGCGAAAAGACCCGGCAGGGAGTCGATGACCACCTTCTTTCTGATGAGGCCGTAGAAGGCGAAGGTCAGCGCCAGTCCCAGGGCCACCCAGGGGACGTTCCCGTGAAGGACGACCTGGTACAGCACCCCCCCTGCCGCGATGGCGATGGCGAGCCACTGGACTCTGCCCACCCTCTCGCGGAAGAAGACGAAACCGAAGAGGATCGTGACCAGGGGGTTGATGTAGTAACCCAGGCTCGTTGCCAGCACCTGGTCTGTGTTGACGGCCCAGATGAATAGCAACCAGTCGCCGGCGATGAAAAGGCTGCTGCAAAAGAGCAGCGCCGCCACGCGGGCGTTCCGGAAGCCCGCCGCCAGTTCCTTCCGGTTGCCCTGGAGGACCATGATCGCCGCCACGAAGACCAGCGACCAGACGATCCTGTGAGCCAGGATGGCCAGGGCCGGCACGTCGCTCAAAAGCTTCCAGTAGATCGGGAGCAGGCCCCAGACCCCGTAGGCCGCAAGGGCGGCCTTGAGCCCTGCGGAAGCGTCCTTTTTCGTGATTATCGATGCCGCCATAACGATCCTTCCTTCTCAGGCCCGACCGCGGCCCTCCGTCATTGGCCGCCGAAGCCGGCGGCAGAGCCTGCCTCCAGGGCCTTCACGAGGTTGTAGAGGGTGGTCGTGAAGGGCGTTTCGAGGCCGGCCGCCGCGCCCCGCCTCATGATCTCACCGCTGATGGCCTCTATCTCGGTCCTGTTCCCCGCCTCGATATCCTGGAGCATCGACGGCTTGTTGCCTGACGTTTGCCTGAGTATCTCCTGGAGGCCGGCCCACTCCTCGTCGGCGTCAAAGTCCAGGCCCGACGCGTTGGCGACGGAGACCGCCTCCCGGCAGAGGGTTTCCGCGACCTTCCTGGCGAAGGGCGAGGCCAGGGTCTGGGCGTTGGAGTACCGCGTCAGCGCCGCCACGGGGTTGATGCCGGCGTTTACGATCACCTTGGCCCATATCGCCCGCCAGGGCTCCTCGTCGAGTTCGACGTTGAACCCGGCCTCCCTGAAGAGCCCGAGCGCCCCCCGGGCGTCCATCCCGGGCGTGACGGGAGCGAAACGGATGAGGCCGTCGCCGCCGCTGAAGACGGCCCCGGGCTCCGGCCTGTAGGCACCGTAGGTTATCGACCCGGCGAGGAACCTCCCCCCCGGTACGTGGTCCCGCAGGGCCTCCACGTTCCCCAGGCCGTTCTGGAGGGTCAGCGCGAAACCATCGTCCTTCAAAAGCCCCGGCAGGTTCCCCGCCACGTCGGCGTTCTGCCACGATTTGACCAGTACCACCAGCAACTCGGCGGGGGGACACTCCGAAGGGTCGTCGTAAACCCGCAAGGGGACCCTCCGCGTCCCGCCGGCGCCGTCCCTGAAAAGGAGCCCCCGGGCCTTGATGCTCTCGAGATGGGCCCCCGGCCGTGACAGGCACTGCACGGGCACCCCCGCCTCGTGGAATTGCACCGCGAGGCGGCCGCCCAGGGCCCCGCACCCGTAGATCGTGATCGTCCCAACCACCTCCGCGGGCGGGCCGTGCTCCATCGCCCGCACCGTGGCTTCATTATATCCCCCAAGAGGCTACGGTGCATACACACTCCGCACCGGTGGAGGTGAAAGGTGCGCTTGACAGGGGCGGCGGCGGCGTGGTATCTTAACGCAAATTTTCCAAAGAGCGGTAAAAGAGGTGCGGCTGATGTCCCTGGTCCTTCGTTCCGTTCGTTCGGTCAGGTATTACGCCTATTGCAGCTATACCTACTACGTAGGTACAGCATGTTGGCGCCTGACTGACAAGGACCCCTGATATTCATCCGTTTTCCCCTTCTTCAAAGCCAGACAACAAAAGGTCCTGCGGTCGACGCCGCGGGACCTTTTTTTATATAAAAATCCCCGGAAGTCTGGAGATGGCGACATGATCGTATTGATAAAGGACGGCGCGAAAGAGGAGCAGGTACGGCAACTGATCGAGAGGCTGGAAAGTTTCGGTTTCCAGGTGCACGTCTCGAAGGGGGTGGTGAAGACCATCCTGGGGCTTGTGGGTAACACGGCCCGGCTGGACATCGACCTGATCCGGTCCATGGAAATTGTGCAGGATGTCAAGCGGGTCCAGGAACCCTACAAAAACGCCAACCGCAAGTTCCATCCGGAAGACACGGTGATCACCGTGGGCGGCGTCACCATCGGCGGCGGGAAGCCGGTCCTCATCGCGGGGCCCTGCTCCGTCGAATCGGAAGACCAGATCCTCCAGGTGGCCCGGGCGGTGAAGCGTTCCGGCGCGGGTATGCTCCGGGGCGGCGCCTTCAAGCCCAGGACCTCGCCCTACTCCTTCCAGGGCCTCGGCGCGGAGGGGATCCGGCTGCTGCTCCTGGCCAAGGAGGAGACGGGGCTGCCCATCGTCACGGAGATCATGGACCAGGGCCAGTTGCCCTTCTTCGACGGGGTGGATGTATTCCAAGTCGGTGCCAGGAACATGCAGAACTACGAGTTGCTGCGCGTCCTGGGAACCTTGAGGAAGCCCGTCCTGCTCAAGCGGGGTTTTTCCAACACCCTGGAGGAACTGCTGATGAGCGCGGAGTACATCATGGCGGGGGGTAACGAGCAGGTGATCCTCTGCGAGCGGGGTATCCGCACCTTTGAGACCGCCACGCGCAACACCCTGGACCTGTCGGCGGTGCCCGTGCTGAAGCAACTGTCCCACCTGCCGGTGGTGATCGACCCCAGCCATTCCACCGGCATGGCGAGCCTCGTCCGGCCCATGTCCCTTTCGGCCATCGCCGCTGGGGCGGACGGCCTAATCATCGAGGTGCACAACGACCCGCCCCACGCCCTGAGCGACGGCCCCCAGTCCCTGACGCCCGAAGCCTTCGACGACCTGGCCAAGGCGGCGGACCTCGTTTTCCAGGCCGTCCTGGCCGGCACGGCGGCGATGACATCATGATCGTCGGAGTGGCAGGCCTGGGCCACATCGGGGGCTCCATGGCCAAGGCGGCGGGGCGTTTCACCCCTCACCGGGTCCTGGGGCTCGACGCGGACCCCTCGACGGAGCGGGCGGCCCTCGAGGAGGGCGCCATCGACGGCGTGCTGGACGAGGAAGGCCTGTCCGCCTGCGACCTCCTGCTGGTGGCCCTTTACCCGTCGGTCTCGGTGAAGTTCATCGCCGACCACGCCCAGGAACTGAAGAAGGGCTGCTGCGTCACCGACCTCTGCGGCATCAAGGCGCCCGTCTGCGACGCCGTCGCCCCCATCGCCCGGCGGCAGGGTTTCCATTTCGTCGGCGGCCACCCCATGGCCGGGAGGGCCGAGTGGGGTTACCGGGCCTCCAGCGAGGACCTCTTCGCCGGCGCCCCGATGATCCTCACTCCCTCCCCGGGCACGCCGGAGGCCGTGATGACCATGCTCACGGAATTCTTCCTCGCCTGCGGCTTCGGCGGCATCCACACCTGCCCAGCGGAGGAACACGACCGGATGGTCGCCTTCACCTCCCAGCTCCCCCACGTCATCGCTAACGCCTACGTCAAGGGCGCCTCCATCGCTCGGCGGGAATTCTTCGGCGGCACCTTCCGGGACATGACCAGGGTGGCGGGCCTGAACGAGGAGATGTGGTCGGAGATCTTCCTGGAGAACCGGCGCAACCTCGCCGGGGAACTGAAGGCCTTGGTCTTGAGGCTTTCACGGTACGTCGATGCCCTGGAAGAAGGCAGCGTCACCGCCCTACTCGACCTCCTCAGGGAGGGCGGCGAGTGCAAGAGGAAGGTCTCCACCACCGGGGGGGCGAAGTGATGGCCGTAATAGAGGTAAGGGTGGAAACGGGACGGCCTTACAAGGTCCTGATAGGCTGGGACCTGTTGAGAGGCATCGGTGAAAACCTTTCCCCGCTCCACGGCCCGTGCTCGGCGGCGCTGGTCACCGACGAGACGGTGGACCTCCTCTACGGCGACACCGCGGCGGCCTCCCTCGCTCGGGCCGGTTTCCGGGTGGTGCGGCACGCCATCCCCCCGGGCGAGGGGTCGAAGACCATGGGCCGACTCAACCTCCTGCTGGAGTCACTGGGGGAAGAGGGCTTCACCAGGACGGACCTCATTGTCGCCCTCGGCGGCGGGGTCGTCGGGGACCTGGCGGGTTTCGCGGCGGCCGTCTACGAGCGGGGCATCCCCTACATCCAGGTACCGACCACCCTGCTGGCGGCGGTGGACTCCTCGGTGGGCGGGAAAACGGGGGTGAACCTCTCGGCCGGGAAAAACCTGGCCGGCGCCTTCCGGCAGCCCGAACTGGTGCTCTGCGACTGCTCCACCTTCCTGAGCCTGCCAAAGGAAGAACTGGCTTCCGGCGGGGCGGAATGCCTCAAGTACGGCATGCTCGGCGACGAGGGCCTTTTCCGTCGCCTGGAGGAAGGGCTTCCCGCGATATGGGAGGATGTTGTGGCCTCCTGCGTGCTGCGGAAGGCCGAGATCGTGGGCCGCGACGAGACCGACCTCGGCCCCCGCCGGCTTCTGAACTTCGGACACACCGTGGGGCACGCCGCCGAGAGGCTGAGCGGCTACACCCTCCGCCACGGGGAGGCCGTGGGGCTGGGCATGCTGGTCATCACCAGGGCCGCCGAGGCGATGGGACTCTGCGCCCCCGGTACGGCGCCGAGGATCGCGTCGGCCCTCGGGGCCATGGGCCTCCCCACGGCCTGCCCCTACTCAGCGGAGCGCCTGGCCGAGGCCGCCCTGGCCGACAAGAAGCGCCGGGGCGACGAGATCACCCTGGTGATGCCCCGGAGGGTGGGAGAGTGCTTCCTCCACCCAGTCGGGGTGGGAGAACTGCCGAAGATACTCTCCCTCGGAGTGGAGGGGGCGCCATGCGGGTAGTCTGCCGCCCGGGCCGGCTGAAGGGCCTCATCGATGCCATACCCTCCAAGTCCCACGCCCATCGGGCGATGATCGCCTCGGCCTTCTCCGACGGGCCCACCCGCCTGGTGATGCGGGACCGGGCCGGCGAGGACGTCCTGGCCACCCAGCGCTGCCTCGAGGCCCTGGGGGCGTCCTTTTCCCGGGAAGACGGCGCCTTCGTGGTGACCCCGGCGCAGGGCCCGCCGGAGGACCCCCTCCTGGACTGCGGTGAAAGCGGGTCGACCCTGCGGTTCCTCTTGCCCGTGGCGGCGGCCCTGGGTCGGGGCGGGCGCTTCGTCGGCGCCGGCCGCCTGCCGGAGCGGCCCATCGGGCCGCTGGTCGCGTCGCTACGGGAAGGGGGTGTGGCGGCCGACCGGGACAGCCTGCCCCTGGCGCTGAAGGGACGGCTGCGTTCGGGCGAATACTCCTTGCCGGGGAACGTCAGTTCCCAGTTCGTCTCGGGGATGCTCCTCGCCCTGCCCCTCCTGCCCGGGGGCGGCTCGGTCCGCCTCCTAGGGCCGCTCGAATCCTCGGGCTACGTCGATATGACCCTGGAGACCCTGCGGGACTTCTCGGTGCCGGCGGCCGCCGCGGCCGGGGATTTTCTCGTCCCTCCGGGTGAGGGTTACCGGTCGCCGGGAGAAGTGACTATAGAAGGGGACTGGTCCAACATGGCCTTCTTCCTGGCCGGGGGCGCCCTGGGCGGCGAGGTGCGCTGCTTGGGGCTTTCGCCCTCGTCGGCCCAGAAGGACAAGGCCGTGGCCGGGCTTCTCCGCCGGTTCGGGTCGTCCGTCCGGTGGGAGGGCGGCGCCCTCGGTGTCACCGGCGGACCCCTCGAAGGGGCCGGGGCCATCGACGCCAGGGAGATCCCCGACCTCATCCCCGTCCTGGCCGTGACGGCCTCCTTCGCCCGGGGGAAGACCCTCTTCGAGGGGGCGGCGCGCCTCAGGCTCAAGGAAAGCGACCGGCTCGAGAGCACCGCTTCGATGATAAGAGCCCTGGGCGGCGACGCCCGGGAGGGATCCGACCGCCTCGAGGTGACGGGGGGCGCCCCTCTGGAGGGAGGCGTCGTGGATTGCCGGGGCGACCACCGCATCGCCATGGCAGGGGCCGTCGCGGCCCTGGGCTGCCGCAACGAGACGGTCCTCCTGGGTGCGGAAGCGGTGAACAAGTCCTACCCTTCCTTTTTCCAGGATTACCGAAGTTTGGGGGGAGATTGCGATGTCATCGATGATCGGTGAGAAGCTCCGGGTTTCCCTGTTCGGTCAGTCCCACGGGCCGGCCGTCGGGGTCGTGATGGACGGCCTGCCCGCGGGCGAGGAGGTCGACCTCGATGAACTACGGTCCTTCTTAAGGCGGCGCGCCCCCGGCGGAGGACCCCTTTCGACGCCCCGCGTCGAAAAGGACGAGCCCCGCTTCCTCTCCGGGCTCGCGGGGGGCCGCACCTGCGGCGCCCCCCTTTGCGCGGTCATTGAGAACACCGACGCCAGGCCGGAGGACTACCGCGAGGTTGCAACGGCACCCCGCCCCTCCCACTGCGACTACCCGGCCCGCCTCCGGTACGGGGGGTACGAGGACGCCCGGGGAGGCGGGCATTTTTCCGGCCGGTTGACGGCCCCCCTCTGCGTCGCCGGGGGGGTGGCGATACAGATCCTGAAGCGCCGTGGCGTCCACCTGGGGGCCCATGCCGAACAGGTGGGCTCCGCCAGGGACAGGCGTTTCCACCCGACGGGCGTGACCGCGGGCGACCTCGCCCTGCCCGCGACCCGCCGGATCCCCGTCCTCGACGAGGCCAGGGCGGAGGCCATGGAAAGGGAGATCTTCGCGGCAGCCGCCGAGGGCGACAGCGTGGGCGGCGTCGTGGAGTGCGCCGCCCTCGGCGTGCCGGCGGGGATAGGCGACCCCATATTCGGCGGCATGGAGAATCGGCTCGCCGCGGCGCTCTTCGGCATCCCCGGCCTGCGAGGGGTCGAGTTCGGCACGGGGTTCGCCGCGGCGGGGATAAGGGGCTCCCGGCACAACGACCCCTACCGCCTGAAGGACGGGCGGGTGGTCACCGGGACAAACCACCACGGGGGGATCCTGGGCGGGATCACCACCGGCATGCCCCTGGTCTTCCGCGTGGCCGTGAAACCGACTTCATCCATAGCCATGGAGCAGAAGACCGTCGACCTCGCCGCCATGAAGGAAAGGACGATCCACGTGCCCGGAAGGCACGATCCCTGCATCGTTTTGCGGGTCGTCCCCTGCGTGGAGGCCGTCGCGGGCATCGTTCTGCTGGACAGCATACTGTAACGGACTAAGGGGGAAAGGACCATGGGAATGACTGAACTGAGGGCTGAGATCGACCGGCTGGACGAGGAGATCACCGACCTGGTCTGCCTGAGAATGGACCTTTGCGGCCGGATCGGCGGAGAAAAACAGAGACAGGGGATCCCCGTCCTCGACGCGGGCCGGGAACGGGAGATCCTGACCCGCGTGGGCAAGCGCGCCGGGGAGCCCCTGGACGTATACCTCCGGTTGCTCTACTCGGTCATGTTCGACCTGAGCCGCTCCTACCAGGCAGCCCTCGGAGAAGGGGAAACAGAACTGGGGCGGCGCATCAAAAGGGCCGTCGCCGAAACGGCGCCCCGCTTTCCCCGCCGGGCCACCGTCGCCTGCCCCGGGGAGCAGGGGTCCTGTTCCCAGGCCGCCTGCGACCGCTTCTTCTCCATGCCGGAGGTCTTCTACTTCCGCAACTTCGAGGGGGTGCTCCAGGCGGTGGCCCAGGGGCTGTGCGACTTCGGCGTCCTGCCCATCGAGAACGGCACCGGCGGTTCGATGGACGCCGTCTACGAACTCCTGCACCGCCACGGGTTCCACATCGTGCGCAGCACCCGGCTCCACGCCCCCGCCGAGGGGTGCGGCCCTGCGAAGGGCGGGGGGACCGGCGACACCCGCTTCATCTGCGTCGCCAGGGAACTGCAGATCTACCCCGGGTCGGACCGGGTGAGCCTGATGCTCACCCTGCCCCACACGTCGGGATCCCTCTACAGCGTGATCGCCCGGTTCGCCGCGCTGGACCTCAACCTGGTCAAACTGGAAAGCCGCCCCATCGCCGGCAACGACCTGGAGTACCTGTTCTTCATCGACCTGGAGGCCTCGGTTTGGTCCGACGAGGTGGTGCGGGCCCTGGGCGAGTGCGCCTCCTCGGGGCGCCTCTTCGACTTCCTCGGCAGCTACAGGGAGATCTGACGATGCGCTACGGGCTTCTGGGGGAGAAACTGGGCCACAGCCACTCCCCCATGATCTACAGGGAACTGGGCATCGACGACTACCGGCTGTTCGAGGTGCCTCCCGTCGGGGTGGAACCCTTCCTGCGGGGCGGTGGCCTGGCGGGGCTCAACGTGACCATCCCCTACAAGAAAAGGGTGCTCCCCCTTTGCGATACCCTGACGGAGACCGCCCGGCGCCTGGGGAACGTGAACCTCCTCCTCTTCGACGGCGAGGGGAAAATACACGGCGACAACACCGACTACGGCGGCTTCCTCTACCTCCTCCGGCGGGCCGGCATCGACCCGGCGGGCAAAAAGGTCCTGGTGCTGGGCTCCGGCGGCGCCGCCCGGACGGTCACCCTCGCCTGCCTAGACTTGGGGGCGGGGGCGGTGGTCCAGGTCTCCCGCTCCGGGCCTGACAACTATGGCAACATTCACCGCCACGCCGACGCCCGGGTCCTGGTGAACGCCACCCCCGTCGGCATGCACCCCCTGGCCGACGAGGCGCCGCTGGGCCTGGGGGTCTTCACGGCCCTGGAGGCCGTGGTGGACCTCATCTACAACCCCCTGAGGACCGGGCTCCTGCAGGAAGCGCGGCGGCGGGGGATCCCCTGCTCCTGCGGCCTGCCCATGCTCGTCGAGCAGGGGCGGCTCGCGGCGGAAACCTTCCTCGGCAGGGATATCCCCCCGGAGAAGAGCGAAGAGATCCATGCCGCCCTGCTCCGTGCGGTGGAAAACATCGTCCTGGTGGGGATGCCGGGCAGCGGCAAAACCTCGGTAGCCGAGCGGGTCGCCCTTGAAACGGGCCGGAAAAGGCTGGACACCGACGAGATGGTGAGAGAGCTGACGGGGCGGGACCCGGCGGACCTCATCGAGCGCGACGGGGAGGGGGCCTTCCGCCGGATCGAGGAGGAGGTCGTGCGCAAAGTCTCCGGTGAGAGCGGGTCCGTCATCGCCACCGGCGGGGGCGCCGTCCTGAGCGGGGCGAACCGGGCGGCCCTCCGCCGGAACGGCCGGGTCTACTGGCTCGACCGACCCCTGGCGGACCTCCCCCGCGAGGGCCGCCCCCTGTCAAAAGACCTGGGCAGGCTTTACGAGGAGCGCCGACCCCTCTACGGGGAGACCGCCGACGCGAGGATAGACGCCTCCCGGGGGGTGCTGCCGGCCGCCCGGGCGATCCTGGAGGAATTCCATGCGCATACTGGTGCTTAACGGGCCGAACCTGAACCTCCTCGGGACCAGGGAGCCCGGGATCTACGGCGAAAAGAGCTACGGCGAGATCGTGGCCGCCATCGAGGAACACTGCCGGCAGAGGGGCGTCCATGTCGAGGTGCGCCAAAGCAACCACGAGGGGACCCTGGTGGACTACATCCAGGAAACCGCCGACGGCTTCGACGGGATTGTTTTCAACCCGGCGGCCTACACCCACACCAGCGTGGCCCTCCTCGACGCGGTGAGGGCCGTGGGCCTACCCACGGTGGAGGTTCACCTGAGCGACCCCGACAAGAGGGAGGCCTTCCGCCGGGTCTCCTACATCCGCGAGGCCTGCGTCGCGACCTTCAAGGGCCGGGGGTGGACGGGTTACCTAGAAGCCGTGGACTACCTGCTGGACCATACGGCTGGACGTCGGGGCTGGGCGACGTGATATCCTTGCTTATCAGGGGGGGCCGCTCCCCCGCCAATTTAAAGGAGAGGAATGATCCCCATGGGCGCTGAAAAGGGACGCAGCGAGGAGATACTGGTACCCGCCGGTTACGCCCGGGCCTTCGCGGTCCGAAAGGGCGGATTCTTCACCGTCACCGACGTGGAGGGCGGGCAGATCGGCGACCTGGTGGCCTTCAACGCCGACGACCTCTCGGAAAAACTGTCGCCCTCCCACACCAGGCTCGGGCTGCACTCGATAAAGTTCAGGGTGGGCGACGCCCTCAGGACCAACCTCCGCAGGCCCATGATGGAGATCGTCGAGGACACCGTCGGAACCCACGACATGCTCATCCCGGCCTGCGACGAGCAGCGTTACCTCGTCGACTACGGCGTGGAGGACCATAGAAGCTGCGTGGCCAACTTCGAGGAGGTCCTGGCCCCCTGGGGGCTCTCCAGGGCGCAGATACCCGACCCCTTGAACATCTTCGAGAACACCGCCGTCGGCCCTGGCGGTGAACTGGTCCACCTGCCGGTCCTTTCGAAGGCCGGCGACCGCATCACCTTCAGGGCCCTGATGAACCTGGTCTGCGCCGTCTCGGCCTGCCCCATGGACCTGAACATCACCGGCGGCGACAGGATCACCGACTTGGTGGTGACCATCGAACACGGGGATTGACAGGGCCCCGCCGAAAGGTCACGTTATCCACCGCCCGGCGCCCGCCGTGGGGCCCTGCAGCGACAGCGGGGGCTCCAGGGAGCACCTTTCCAGCAGGACCTTGTCGCGGAAGATCTCAACCGTAGGCCCGTCAGCGGCCACCTCTCCCCGGTGCAGCACTATCGTCCGCGGGCAGACGTCCAGGACGAGGTCCAGGTCGTGGGCGGCGATGAGGCGCGTGTGGGGGAAACCCGCCAGGAGGTCTATCAGCGCCCTCCGGCTCTTCGGGTCGAGGCCAGAACTGGGTTCGTCCATGAGGAGGATTTCCGGGTCCATGGAGAGGACGGCGGCTATGGCGGCGGACCTCTTCTCACCCCCGGAGAGGCGGTAGCCCGGTCGGTCGGCGAGGTGCCCGGCGCCGACGCTGTCGAGGGCCGAGGCGACCCTGGCGGCCAGGGCTTCACCGGTCACCCCCTGGTTGATGGGTCCGAAGGCGACGTCGTCGAAAACGGTGGGCATGAAGAGCTGGTCCTCGGGGTCCTGGAAGATGAGCCCCAGGCGGCGGCGTATTTCCCGGACCATCCCCTTGGAAAGGACCGTGCCGCCTATATCGATGACCCCCGAAAAAGGCTCTATCAGGCCCGTCAGGGCCAGCAGGAGGGTCGACTTGCCGGCGCCGTTTGCCCCGACGAGGCCCACGGCCTCGCCCTGCCCCACCCCGAAAGAGACACCCCTCAGCGCCGGGGTCCCGTCGGGGTACGAATACTCAAGCTCCCTGACGTCGATGTAAGGGCCCCTCATCCCCCGATCACCCCGAGTAGGGCGCCCGGCAGGTCCACGAAACGCGCCAGGGCGAAGTAGGCCAGCCAGGCACAGACGAACAGGCCATCCCGCCGGGGGGAAAACGGCGAGGGGCGGGCCGTCCTGACGGCCCCATCGAAACCCCGGCTCACCATGGCCCGGTGGATCCTGGAGCCCCTGTCCATGGTCCTCAGCAGGAGGCCGCCCAGCATGGGGCCCGACACCAGCACCGGGATTCCGCCCCCCTTACCGGGGGACCTCAGCGAATGGGCCCGGAGGGTTCTCTCCGCCTCGCCCGCCAAAAGGTCGATATAGCGGTTCATGAACTGGAGCTGCACCACGAGCGCCGAGGGGACTCCCAGGCTCTCCAGGGCCGCGAAGAGATTGTCGGGCCGCGTGGTCATCGCCAGCAGCACCACCGACGATACGATGAGGGTCGACCGGACCAGGATGGAAATGAAGGAGACCCACCCTCCGCTCAGGACCACCGGGCCCAGACCGGCCATGGGCTCCCTGTCGATGAGGGGGTTGAAGACCCCCACCAGCAAGATGAAGGGGAGCGCCGCTGCCGACCTCTTGGCCACAGCTTGGACGGGCAGGCCCGAAAGGGCCGTTAAGACGAAGGGGTAAAGAAAAAGCGGCATCACTCGGGAAATATCGTACTTCCCGAAGGATGTGACCGTGACGGCAAGGGCCAGGGTCACGACCCATTTCGCCCTGGCGTCGACGGAATGGACCGGGCTCCGCGAAAGGGCGAGATCCCGGGTGGAATTGACGTTCCCTATCCCTCTGCCGAAAGGGCTTGACAAAAAGGGCTCCTTACCCCGCGACCGGGAAGCGGCGCAACGACCGTCAGCGGCTCCCGGCCGCAGCCTTTCTCAAGATCAACCCCACCCCGGCGGACAAGAGGAAAACGATCGCCCCGCCGACGAGGCCGGACACGGAGGTCCCGGGGTCCATGACGGACTGTTCCTGGGCGGCGCCTTCGGCTTCGACCTCATCGGTGGCCCCGGGTTCACGGAACCCGTAGTCCGGAAGGAAGGAGAACCTCTCCTGCAGCAATGCCAGGGCCGAATGGATACCGCCCTCGGGGGCCTCCAGCTCCTCGCGGCCCGAGGTCTTCTCTATGGCCCACTCGAGACCGTCGGGGAAGCTCGAGGCGAACCATGAAAGGATCCCCCCCGTGATCACCGCAGCGGCGACGAAAAATACGATAACCTTCTTGAGGGACACAGCTCCGGAAGGGGCGACGCCCTGCACCGCCTCGATCACCTCGGGTCGCGCCTTCCAGACGTAGGACACGACGGCCGCGGTGATGACCCCTTCCACGAGGCCGATGGCGAGGTGAATGGGCTGCATCAGGAGGAGGAAGGTCTTGAAGGGCAGGTCGGTAATGCCCGAGGCCAGTGTCTCCAGCACGACCGAGAAGGCTCCCAGCTGGAGGGCCGCCACGACGGAAACCACCGACCCTGCCAGGATCTTCAGGTTCGAGGGGTTCCTGCCCGCTATAGGCCGGTAGATCAAAGGATACGCCAGGAAGCAGGGGAAAAAGGCGAGGTTGAAAACATTGCACCCCAGGGCGAGAAGGCCCCCGTCGGCGAAGAACAGGGCCTGGACCGAAAGGACCGAGGCAAGGACGATGAAGGCCGCGTAAGGCCCCAGTAATATGGCCAGGATCATCCCCCCTCCTATATGCCCGCTGGAACCGGTCGCCGGGATGCTGATGTTGATCATTTGGGCCGCGAAGATAAAGGCGCCGAGCACGCCCATCAGGGGGACCTTCGGGTCATCGCCGGACTCCTTGAGCTTCTTCGCCGAATAGGCCGTGACCCCGGCGGTCACCGCCCACATAGTCCCACCCACCGCGGGAGACAAAAGAGCATCGGCCATGTGCATGAGGGGAGTCTCCTTTTATTACGTATTTCGGCATTTGTAATACTTAGGGGCTCCCCTGTCAACAGGGAAAATTAAATGGAAAACCGGTGGGAGGGGCGGAAAAACGATGGGCGGGCACAGGCACAAAAGGGCCGTCACCGGCCCGTTCAAGGCTTGGGGCGTCAGCCGTCCCAGCGGCAGCGGCATCATTGGCGGTGGGGTCCGATAAAGGGGCGAAGCCCTAACCCCGCTTCGCCAGCAAGTACTCCTTCAGGGCGACGGCCTGGTTGAACTCCTCGTCGTGGGCCGAAAATAAAAGGGTGACGCGTCCCTTGGCCGCCAGCTCCAGGAGTTGGTCGATCGTTTCGGCGTTGCCGTCCAGTTCCTTGAAGTAACGGGACCTGAACTCCTCCCACTTGGCGCGGTCGTGGTTGAACCACTTCCTCAGCTCCGTGCTCGGCCCCGCCTCCTTGAGCCACAGGTCGGCTTCCATCTTCTCCTTGCTGATGCCCCTGGGCCACAAGCGGTCCACCAGGACGCGGGCGCCGTCATCCTTTGACGCCGGTTCGTAGACCCTCTTCGTCTTGATATCCATCGCGGTCACCATCCTCTCCCCTCTTCAGGGTCGGGTTACCCCTTCTTCCCGGCCGAACGGTAGGGGCTCACGTAGTCGCCTACCTTGGTGCGGAAGGAAATGTTCATCCGGTTCCAGCCGTTGATGGCGATGATCGCCAGGTTCAGGTCGACCAGTTCCTTCTCGCTGAAGTGCTCGCGCGCCTGGGCGAAGACATCGTCGGGCACGCCCTGTACGGCGATCCGGGTGACCGCCTCCGTCCAGGCCAGGGCGGCCCGCTCCCTTTCGGTGTAGCCCGGGGCGTCCCTCCATGCCGACAACAGGTACAGCCGCTGTTCGGTCTCGCCCCTGGCGCGGGCGTCCTTGGTGTGCATGTCCAGGCACCAGGCGCAGCCGTTGATCTGGGAGGAACGGCACTTGACCAGGTCCAGCAGCGACGCTTCCAGGCCGCTCTTGTGGATCACCCTCTCGAGATGGATCAGGGCGTCGAACGCTTCGGGTGAGGCTTCCTTGTAATCCAGGCGTTGGCTCATAATGCACCTCCGATTTGAGTTTAGGATACCGAAAAAGGGAGGGTGAAATTAAGATCGGCGGGGGCGTTTTTCCCTGGGGATGAAGTTGGCCGTGGCAAAAGCGAGTCCTTTCCCTTATCGCTATCCTAACGGGTTACTCCTGAGAATATTATTGCTTAATCCTACAGGTTCGGAACAAATCATACAAGCCGCCGTTACGGCTGTCCCATGATCTGCCGTTTCAGGCCCTGCAGGGAATAAAAAACGGCCGGTTTCCCGGCCGCGATCGTTTTTCATTGGTTCCCGCATGCAACGTTTTTCATAACCGTTCTCCTTCTCCAGAGTTAGCTCAAATCTGGTGTAGGGAGTTGCAATATAAAGCGGCGTTTCCTTTTTATCTCAGGGATTTCTTGATGGACCTGTATCTTGAGTTAGCCTTTTCGTAAAAGTTCTGGAATCTCTGAAAAAGTCCTCTAGAAACGGACCTTGACCTAGTAAAATATGGTTGTGATAGCCTTGGTTTGTCCATTCCAGCCTTCTGTACGACCATACCATCCTCTGAGGGAGCTGATCCCGCATG